>Ga0255770_10000028_pt1 | contig 131951 bp, 121 predicted proteins | sample 071ome_22_FD_179968 | JGI IMG/M metagenome (GOLD analysis project Ga0255770, IMG submission 179968) | Coastal salt marsh microbial communities from the Groves Creek Marsh, Skidaway Island, Georgia - 071404AT metaG (version 2) | ecosystem: Environmental > Aquatic > Marine > Intertidal zone >...
GGTTACTTCCTGCGCATTCATAGCCTTCTGTTCCTGAATTTCTCTTTCCATTTGGGCTAATCTTTCCTGTGCTTCTTTTTCGGTCGCCAATGCTTTGGCTTCAGCCGCCGCGGCTTTCGCTTCAGCTTCCTGTATTCGTTCTTTTGCGGCTGCCTTTTCGATTTTTATTCTCGCTTTTTCTTCTTGCATTGCAATCTTATGTTGATTGCTTTTCTGCTCTAATTGTCTACTTGAGTCGCGATTTTCTGAAAATCTTTGAGCGATGGTTTTTGCTCTATTCTCCAATATGGAGGATTTAAGTTGTTTTCCTCTCAAGACTTCGATCATTGATTCATCAACTAAATCCATAGCGAAATTTGTCAAGTCTCTGTTAGACCTCCATCTATTTACAATAAATGAATGATTTCCAGAGGTTGTGGAAACAACAAATCTTTCAGGATCCATTAATTGTAGGATTGCTAATCCTCCAAACACGAAGAATGGTACCAAGAAAAGGGAACTAATCATCGCTACTGAAATGAGAGAGGCTCCACAAACCGCCCACCAAACGCCTTTGAAATCATCCAACCAGTCGAGTCTTTGGTGAGAAAATCCAGTGTATGATGTCCTACTCGTTGCAAGTACGTCATGAACCATTGAAGAACCCCCAACTCTCTCCACCTTTACAACTCTCAATAAATCATCATCAACTAGTATGGAAAGTGCTTTGTCACCGCAGGACGATTCTTTCAACACGAATTCATCCATGTCTTGGTTTGCCCTTACTCCGTTTGCCCTCATTCGTGGCGGACCGTCGACCCATGATTGAATCATGTTACTCTGCGAAGCCGTTATTGCGAAAGCTACAGATATGAAATTCATCCAAACACCTTGTCCCAATTCAGGATTTGAATCCGATTCGGGAAGCATCAGATACCAAACTAACAAGGAGAGCCCCACAAGAACGCCTCCCAACCCAGAGATTAGATTTGGCATTCTTGATTCTAAACCAAGCATTGATTTTACTTGAAGAAACACCGCAAACGAAAGCAAAACGGCCGATACTCCAAGTAGTATTGTTGTGACATAACCTGCATTATGCATATCTTTAATGCTCCCGCAAGTCTCCTCAAGTAACTCATTTGAGGTGTCATTGTTAGTCGCTAAATCAAGGGCTTTGGAACAGTTTGTATACATTTGAGAATATGATTCAGTCGTGGTTTCACAGTTTCCATCGACGCAGGATTCTACATTCACGCTTTTTAATCCCTGATTAGTTTCTGCCTCGACGGTTACCGTTCCTACGCCTACGCCTAGATCTAATTCTGTTTCCACACTTTGATTGAGCCAGGACTCGTTAATAATCGAATTAGCGGACAGAACTAGTGCCAAAACGGTCAATGCAAGTGCCAATTGGGTTCCTGATTTTCTGTTCAAGGACATATTTAATCCTGAATTCACTGGGGTAGAATCTTGCTCTCCCATGGACCTGCTGAGTCATTTAGATTGATGAACATTAACATTGTATTTACAATTCAAGAATGATTTTCTTTCATCCACGCTCTAACGTCATCTCTTTGAGCATATCCTTTGCCTTCTTTTGTACCAACTACCATTTCAATAGCTGCTCCAGAAGCGATATCCAATACGCGGTCGGTTATTGCGCCATTGATTATGATAGCAACTGCTCCATCTGCATCTTCTGCTGCGGATGCTAACGACTTTGGCCCAACTGCGTCAGAAATAGTGCCATCTACATTAACGAAGACCGCATTATTGGCTTTCAAGGCTTTAATGTGATCAAAATATTCGTGCACTTCTGCGGGCGCTTCTTCTTCAAATCCTTCTTCTAACCAAGCGTCCTTGTTCGCAGTCTCTTCGTCTTCAGGCAAAGATGCTGCGAATTTGTCTGCTTCTATCTTCTGCGATAGGCACTTTGTTGCTGTCTTCTGAGGAAGTAATTCCCATTCTTGGCCTACTGGCGCCTGTGCGACGAAATCTATCTTTAGGATTTCATTCAGTTGCCTGAACAACATTTCTCCGCCCCTGTCGCCATCGATTGCGAGAATAACGGTTTCTTTTCCGTTTGCAAGAGTGATTAATTCAGATTTGATATTTCCAGCTCCGTCACACGAAATAGCATTCTTGACTCCGAAGTTAAGCAAATTGCGGACATCATTTCTTCCTTCTACAATGATAAGCGAATCGCTTGATTCGATATTTGGACCACATGTCAATCCGTGGAAATTCTTTGCCGTCCCTACGGTTAGAACGCTTCTAACCTCTTCAATAACTGTCTTTGTAGCAGCGTCTCCAGAGTTGACCATGTCTAAAAGCAGGTCTTTTGCTCTGTCAATAACTGCATTAACTTTAGTAGTTCTAACATCTTGAATTTCTTTAACAGTGATTTTTGCTTGGCAAGGGCCAATTCTGTCTATTGTCTCAAGGCTGGACGCTATGATTGCTGTTTCCACATTGTCCATGCTACTTGGAATCAAAATTTCTCCGCTAACCTTGCCACCTGAGCTCTTTACTTCTACATCTACGTGGCCTATTCTTGCTGTTCTTTGTAATTTTCTAAGTTCTAACTCTTCACCCAATAGGCCTTCTGTTTGGCCCATAATAGCGCCGATAATGTCTTTCCTTTGAACTGCGCCATTTACCTTTAAATCGGCTTTAATTAGATACTTCATCGCTTTATTCTTGGAGTTTCCTCCGCCGTGTTTTTTTCCCATTTGAATTTCTCCTACCCTCTCGTTTTCACTGCTTTTCGATTGCCTAAGGGCATATTTCCAAGTTGACCTTTCTCGGAAGAGAGGTCGTGAATCGGATTGGGATGTGTTGCTGGGCAGGCTCATACTTTTTGAACCCTGCCAATCAAAATCGACCAAAGAACCAATTTTTGATACAATGAGGTTCAAGTGTATGACGGTACTCGGGGAATTGTGAGCGGAGATTCTATCGGGGCATTGGACGTTTTCAGGTCCACCACAGAAATTATGCTTCGCGACGGAGTTTTGACAAGAGAAGAAAAGCGCCTCATAATCAAGTTAGCAAACGCTTTGGGGCTGTCAGATGATGAACCAGCACAAGTTTACAACGCAATTAAGGAAGATAAATCTCTTGAATCTGGTAGAGAAGTAAGCCACAATGAGCAAAGATTGGTTTATACTCGAGTGTTTGAAGTTGCAATTGTTAATGCGTCACTCTCCAAGGACGAGTTCGCTGTTCTTGCTCACTTGAGAGATCAATTCAATATCAACGATGATGACCATGCAAGAATTGAAGCTGACCTTCGAGACATGATCAGACAGAAAAGCGAAGATGAAAATGTAGTGGACAAATTGCTTGGAACCCTCAAGGATAGTGTATCACTTGTTGGGAGTTTATTCGATAGTGTCAGAACAAAAGGCGCTTGAGGTGAAAGGTTGAGCGACCCTCTTGATACGTTACTCGATGAAGGTTTACCTACTGGGAAAAAAGCAGTTAAATTTCTAAGAAAAGCATACGATTGTGGCGCTCAAACGTTGGTAAACCGTTCTCTCACTGATAAATTATTACAAAACAGTGGCTTGAGTTTTCATATTGGCACCGACGACCCAACTATGAGGCGAATTGCGTCATGGCTCCTAACTAATCATCATGATTATTGTAACAGATTAATCTCTCAACTTTGGAAAAGTAGGGGGAGAGAAGATATCAAACTAATTGGTTTGCTCTTCGCAAATATGGAAGGTGATGCATGGGGCAAGTTGCTTGGCCTCATAGACGCTTCAATTCCATTAGACCTTACAATGGAAGTTATTGAAGAAATAAAACGCTCTGGGCGTGATGTGCCCTCCAGTGAATTTCTTAGTCGATTCACTCAAAATTCGATACAACATCAAAATGCAATGTTAATTGCTACGCTTGATATGAAATCTGAATTTACTAACCTGGTAAGGAGCGCTCCAAAAGGTGGAGATTTGTTCGAAAGGATACGAAATAGAGCGTTGAATGAGTGAACTTTTACTACATCCGATAACAAGACCATTCTATGGCAGACCGCTTTCTACCCGCTGACAATCCCGTTTTGGAGGATGTTCTCAACTGGACTGTTGAAAGAGATGCTAAGGATATTAGAAAATTACTGGAGTGGCTTCCTGTAGCGAGGTCTTCCAAAGAGAGAAGGGCCCTACTTGCTAGAGTTCATGAATTACTAAATGAGGTTGAGTTGTCACTTAACGGCCTCGATGAAATGCATTGAGGATTTATTTTGGTGACTGGAATAATAATCGCTGGTGGAAAATCCACCCGTATGGGGAAAGATAAGTCATTGCTCAACCAAAACGTATCGCGAATACAAACCGAACTAGGAAAGGTTGGATGTGAATCAGTATACATAATGTGTGGCTCAAAAGAAAGAATTGCACTATTCGACGGAAATTGTGTTCCGGACTCGAAAAGCAATCTTGCTCAATCACTACTCGATTTAATCAAAGACATCGAAGGTGAGATTCAATTGGTTCCTTGTGATGCATATTTGGTGGATGCCGAATTTTTACAAAATATAAACGGCGTACCTGTTGACGATAATGGTGAAAGACAGCCACTTCTAGCACGCATTACAGACAAATCATTATTGGTTAACTCTGATAAAATAACAGAGATTTTTGAAAATATACAATCTTGTGGCGGAGGGTTGAAAGCAAGAAATTTCAACACACCAGAGGAATTTATGGAGATTGAATCTCTCCTGAAGCAATTAGGTCTATAACTTCAGGATACAGTTTATGTTCAACCTCTTTTACTCGAAGGCCCAATGTAGATTCGTCATCATCTGGATGAACCATTACTTTCGCTTGACGAATAATTGGACCCGTGTCCATTCCACTATCCACGAAGTGAACCGTGCAACCCGTCATGCTTACCTTTGCGGCTAATACATCTCTGTGCGCGTGAGCTCCGGGAAAATCTGGTAAGAGTGATGGGTGAATATTCAGTATTCTGCCAGCCCACGGTTTTACAAAATCTGGAGTCAATATGCGCATATATCCTGATAATACAATCAGTTCTATGTTATGTTCTTGCAATATTTGATTTATCGATTGTTCGTGCAGAACTCTCCTTTTCATTTTATCATCTATTTCGGGAATAGGAACGCACAATGCTTTGCATCCATGTGATTCTGCCTTTTGTAAACCAGACGCATCTAGTCTATCGCTAATTACTAGAACTGTCTGGTGAATTGATTGGTTTTGTTGTTGATAGCGTATAAGTGCGTCCATGCCTGATCCTGAGCCTGAGATGAATATGCATATCCTAAGAGGAGAATCTGGATGCCCAATTCTTGGAAGGACCCAGTCTTCTGCCATGTAACTCGCAGAAGATACCTCGCCAAATGCCTTTGCTTGTTCAATACCATATTTGATAAAAGGACCTTAATTCGATTAGTCTATGGATGAACCTCTCAAGACTGTTGACGAGGTTGTCGCGAAGTATGCTGTAGTTAGTAGCCCCATTAAGAGCAAAGTATACGTCGGTTTGGGGTCTCTTTTCGTCGTTTTTTCCATAATTGGGATTTGGATTCCAGGCTGGCCTACCGTTTCATGGGCTGTTCCGGCCGCATTTCTGTTCTCTTTATCGAACGAGCGACTGTTCAGATGGTCTCTCACAAACAGGTTCTTTGGAAACTCATTATTCGATTATTATTCAACAGGTAAAACACTTCCCAAACACGTAAAGGTAGCCATTGTAGGGTTTATTGCCCTCATGACATCAATCTCTGCATATTTCGTGTGGTATGTTTCAACTAAAGGCGACGGTGAATTGCTTAAGCCTTCAACTTGGACAGGTGCGGATCAATACGCTTTTGGCTCAATTACAATCTTGACCGTGGGAATTCTTGGGATGTTATATGTCTCGGTTATGGTAAAAACAAGAAAATGATCAATGCCTAAACAATCTGTGTTTAGTGAATAACATCGACATGCCTCTTGAATTTGCTTCATCGATTACTTCTTGGTCCCTAATTGAGCCACCTGGTTGGACTATTGAAGAGGCTCCGGCTTCTGCCGCTTGCTCGATTCCATCTTTGAATGGGAAAAAGGCGTCACTAGCAAGGACGCAACCTTTTGCTCTTTCTCCAGCTCTTCTCGACGCAATCCGTACTGCTTCAACGCGGCTAGTTTGTCCCGGCCCAATCCCAACGGTTGCTAATCCTTGGACCATCACAATAGCATTTGATTTGACCTGTTCACAAACTCTAACTGCGAATTTCATAGATGCTATTTCGTCTTCAGTTGGTTCTTTTTCCGTTACTACTTCCGCTTTTGACCAATCGATAATTGGAGGTTCTTCGGTTTGAACTAACCAGCCTCCTTCAATTTCTTTTCTTACAGTCTTTCTAGTAAGTGGCGATAGTCTGTTGTTTGGAGAATTTATTGTCAAAATTCTTCGATTCTTTTTTACCATCAGAATTTCTTTCGTTCCCTCTTCGTAAGCTGGAGCCATTAGAACTTCGAGGAACAATGGCTCCAACGCCTTCGCAAATTCAATCGTTACGGGTTCATTTACGCAAATTATCGAGCCGAATGCGCTCTCTGGATCGCTTGCTAATGCTGCTTCATAGGCCTCTAACTGAGTTTTTCCTAAGGCCGCCCCGCATGGATTGTTATGCTTAACAATAACACAAACGTGGGGTGTTTTTGGCCACTCATCAGTTGAGAGAGACCGGCATAAACGTAGTGTTGCATCTGCATCGGAGTAATTATTGTAGCTCATTTCTTTCCCACCTTCTACCTTTGCAGTGACCAATGATTCACCTTCTTTTGTCGATGGGTCAATGTATAATGCTGCGGCTTGGTGTGAGTTCTCTCCATACCTCAGTTGATGAGAAAGGTTTGATGCAAGTGTCATTGTCGCAGGAAGTCGTCTTGATTGTTCATCGGTATCATCACTTTCCTCAGGCCTTCCAATCCATCTATTTGCTAATTCATTCGATATTGCGGAGTCATATGACGCTGTATGTTCATACGCTTTCAACGCCAACTGCTGTCGCTGTTCTAGGCCCATATTGCCTGTCTGCAAATTTTTTATTACGCCTGCATAGTCATCTGGATTGCAAACTATTACCACATTTCTATGGTTCTTTGCTGCGGCTCTGACCATTGTTGGGCCACCGATGTCAATCATCTCCAACAGGTCGGAATCTGGCATCGGTGGTTCCACTGATGCTGCGTCAGAAAATGGATACAAATTACAGGCTACAACTTCAATCATGGGATAGCCTAATTCCTTTAATCCTAAAGAATCGCTTTCTTTTTCTAACCTTGCAAGGAGTGGTCCGTGAATAGCTGGATGAAGAGATTTTACCCGTCCATCAAAGATTTCTGGATGCCCCGTAACGTCTGAAACGCCGATTACCTCTAATCCATTTTCTCTTAATTTTCTGGCTGTTCCACCTGTTGAAACAAGTTCAAAGCCAAGCTTAGACAATTCGGTTGCAAACTCTACAATGCCTGTTTTGTCGAATACTGAAAGTAGTGCTCTTGGCCGGGTTTGCTCGTCCATATTGGGTACCCGTTAGGAAGGGTAACCGTGGAAGTTAGATGAAGGTGCCGACTCAATCGCCACGGGCTGAAATTACCTGGTCTACTCTCAATAATCCACATGCTGTCTCACAGGCGGCCGAAATCGAGTGCTCAAGGGTATAACTCGGAATGTAAACGTCCTCAATTTTTGCTGGCTGGCCAGACTTTGAAATACCATAATCAGATTCGCCATTTCTGTGTTTTGACCGTAGTTCTAGTAAAGTATCGATTCTTTCTCTACCGTTGTTTGCAGCAAGGGTTGCCGGCACTGATTCAAGCGCTCTTGCGAATGCTTCCATCGCTAATCTTTCCCTCCCAGAATTTGCTTCGGCCTCTTCCTTAACTTGTAGAGCGGCGGCGGCATGTAAACTTCCACCGCCGAGTAGAACTGCGTCGTCATCCTTAGCTAAACAACAGGAGCGGAGTGAATCGTATAATCCACGGATTGTTTCCTCAGCAGCAATTCCATCTGTACCGCCGACTACGATTGTAACAACCCCTGAAAATTTAGACGACTCGATTAGTACTCTCTCCTTGACTCCATCACTTCCTTCCAACCTCTGGTGATTCAATCTGTCTACCTCGCCAAGGGAGGATTTCATATCATCAAGATGGTCGCACAACATTGCATTTGTAGTTTCAGCCACATCCTCTGCAATATCTTTGTCGAGGTTTGGAATTGCATAAATTCCTGCATCTGCAAACATGTGCAAAACTCTTGTATCGATTGATTCGGTACTGAAGATTATTTTTGCCCCTGAATCGATTGCTGAATTTGCTATGTGCTCTATTCGCGATTGTTCCGCTTCGATAAAAGCCTCATATTGTTCGGGAGTTGAAATTTCAATTTCGCTGGAAACGACTGAATTCTCTATTTCAAGGGGGCACGAGAGGACGCTAATTTTACAATTCTCGAGAGAGTTTGGCATCCTGTCTAAAGTCAATTTTTTCTCGATTAAAATTCCGTTTACTAAATACGAGGATGAGGGGGTCCCTCTACCATCTTTAGCCATGCGAACGCGCTCGTAATCCGAGTCTGGGATCTTGGATACCGCTTCAGAAATTAGCGATGATAAATGATTCAGTGATCCTTCGGTTGAACGTCCAACAAGGGCTGTTCTTGCGACGCTTTCCAATTTGTCTCTACCAGTTACATTCCTTTTTTCTATTACATCCATGGTAACGTCTAGAGCTTGTTGATATCCTTTTACAACAATCAATGGGTGGACTCCCCTCTCAAGCAATCGGCCGGCTTCGCTCATCAACTCGCTCGCAAGAATAATGCAACCCGTGACACCGTCTCCGCATGCATTTTCTTGGCTTTCAGCTAAACTCACAAACGCTTTTGCTGCAGGATGTTTGACCAATAATTCAGCAATTATCTTCGCTCCGTCATTAGTTACCGCTGCTTGGCCATTTGTTTTGTATAACATTTTGTCAAGCCCATTTGGGCCAAATGTTCCTTTGATTACATTTCCAAAAGCTACGGATGCTGAAACCAATTTCTGGCTTACAGTCGGGCCACTAGTTACAGATGTTGATTCTCTTGTTATGCGAACTGGCCCAGTCCCACTGCCATCAGGTGATTGTGCCATCAAACCATGCCTAATCGCACCCATTGATGAATCCATCTTTTCAAGCAAACAGGAGATATGCCCAAAACAATGATGAGATAGCCAATAAAGAAATCGTCCAATTCATGTGCTCCAATGCGCTTTCGGGTAGTGATTCCTCTTTATCGATAAGTTCCCTCGAATTCCTCTCCTCGGCATATCTCTGTTTTACAGTAAATCCACTTGCAGATACTCCTGCGGTTAGAATTGCCATCATACAATACAAAACCGTTGTAGCTACTTTCTCAAATCCATTGTTGTAAAGACCCAATAAGGATGGTCCGAGGATGATTGCTAGGGTAGGCATGAATGGAAGGTAATATGAGATGAAAACGCTTGATGGGCTATGGTTTCTTGGTGTTGGTTCGTCACCTATTCTTTCATGTCTCCACACATAATGCCAGCCAGCCCAATCGGCTACAGTCGTGAGACTGCTCGCCAATATCGTTAGGGCAAGCATGCCGGCCATACCATAGGCAAAGGACTAGGCATTCAAGAGATTGTCGGGCGAAAAATTATCTTCTTCGTCTCTTAGATTTCTTTCCACCCTTCTTACTATATTCCCAAGATTTGGAGTGCCTTGCCCTCTGCTCAAGATTTTCATATGGGTCTTCTATGTCGACATAAACATCATCTGGCATTTCTCCAAAAGAAGCCACTGATAATTTCATTCCGCCCAATTCATCTTGAAGTGACTGTATGTTTTCTCCACCTTTGCCAATCAGTGTAGAAACCATCCCTTTTGGAGCATATATTTCTGCTGAATTTGGGCCTGTTATTTTAACCCCACATTGCACTCCTACCCACTGCTTGATTTTTTGAACGAGTTGATCCCTTGCTAAACTATTCACTGCCGACCTGCTACCCGAGTTTTTCCCATCCACCGGGACAACTGCTATTTCAGAGCCGAATGCAAACATTTCATGGGTTATCCTTCCACTTGGAAATTCGACTACTTCGATAACTGGTCTTGCCAATTCTTCTTGCATGCCACTTGGTGGTTTTACGGTCATTCTAAGTTCGAGAACTTGTTGAATTTTACCAGATTCAACGTGTAGGATGGTATCGAGTACCTGGCTCACCAATCCTAATTCCACTTTACCAATTAAACGCTGAATTGCCTCTAAAGCCGAGTTGGCGTGTGTTACACCTAACAAACCAACTCCCGCCAATCTAACATCTGCAAATATTTCGAAATCTCTTGCTCTCCTAACCTCATCAAAAATCACGAAATCCGGCCTCACGAGGAAGATAATTTCTGCTGTTTTTTCGAGGTCCCCCTCTAGGGGCGCGTATTGTGTAATTCTTGTAGGAAGTTGCAAATCTCTGGGTGCTTCCATCGTCTTTACCATTGCTCCAACATCGTCGTCCAGGTATTCTGCTATTGCTTGGGCGAGAGTAGTTTTTCCTGAGCCAGGTCTTCCGCAAATGAAAACTCCACGGTGGTGGTCCGATAGTCGACTGATTAATTTTGAATTGAGGTCATAATCAGAAATAGAAAGTTTGGCTACCGGCCTTACTATGGTAATCTCTCTCGCATCAGCGAATGGTGGCCACGCACATGATATTCGCAGGTCACCCAACTGAATTACTTGGCACCCTTTCCTATCGATTTCTAGAAAACAATCAGACCTATCCTGATTCTCCTCTACTATGGTAATCAATTCTTCTTGAAGTGATTCAAGTCGTAAATTATTCCACTCTCCATCGTCGGCCCCTTCGACTTCTGATAACTTTAGATTGCCAATTCCGCCTGCTTTCGTCCGGGGAGCACAGTCCGCTTTGAGGAATAGGGTGTGAACGTCAGGGGCTATTAAGTCCTCCAAAATTTGAGGTAACTCTGGGTGACTAGCAAATGTCGCCATAGTTATTCGATGTGTTTGTAGTCCTTGACACTTCGCAATTATGCCTTTGCTGGTTCAAGAGAGTAATATGTCCACCATAGATAAGCCGTAACCATTGAACAAATTACTATTCCAGGACCTGTTGGCATTCCGATTGAGTATCCGATTACGACCATAATCCAAGTGCATAGTATGAACGAGATTATAGACAGAACTCTTGCTCTATCAATTCCCAAGGCTCTCTTGACATCTTCCCACCTTATTCCAGCCCATACCATAATGAACACCAAAGTGAATACACTGGTGAAAATCATTGAATAGAATAGTGAGTCCGTAATGTAGTAATTGAGTAGTACACTCGTTAGTCCGGCAGTCCATAATTTTTGGAAAGGGTCGCTGAATTTGACTATGAAATAGCCCATTAAAATCAGGCCTCCTCCAAGAATCAAAAGGTTAGAATTTCCAAACGAAGATATTACATTCGAAAGTTCAGGAAGGGGTTCCAAAACAAACAACGGTTCGGAATCTTCGGCTGCTCCTGCTCCGGCCATGCCTCTGCGAGAAACTTTTGATTCTTCAATGTGGCCTTACATGGGGTGTTGCGGCTATTGCTTTCTCCGTCCACCTCACACCCCTTAGAACTGCACCATGAGATGGGTTTTGAATCCATTTTATTCCTTGATTAAATGCGCTTATGCCGTCTAACATGTGTCTGATTTCCGCCTCAAGAGGCGAATATTTGTCATCGCATTGGAGAGTGTATTCATTTCCATCTCTGTATAATGTAACTGAATTATGATTGTTCAAATCAAAAATTAATTTTGCATTTGAACCCATTACTGTAACCGACCTTTTTTCCTTATTTGCATTCCACGCTACATCGATCAATCCTTCAATCCCGTGAGGATATTCTAAGACTATTCTTGATTCTATCTCGTCTCCTTCAACGCTTATTGCGCTAGGCTCGACCTCACCCAACAAGTGACAAAGTAGGTCGATGCCGTGAACACCAATCGATTCTATTACATTACTTCCGTGCGATGGTTGCCTTGTCGACCTTCTTACAAACCTAAGCGATTCAAGCCTTCCTAACTTCCCGGTTGATATTAGATTCTGTACTAATCTAATAGCAGGATGGTGGCGGAGGAGTAAGCCAACTGAAAGTAACCTTCCATGTTCCTGGGCTGTTGAGATTACTGCGGCCGCATCAAATTCAGTATTTCCCAATGGTTTTTCCACAAGAACGTGATATCCCTTTTGAATTAGTTCAACTGCCTGAGAGGAATGTAAATCAGAAGGAGTAGCTATGATAACTAAATCAGCGGTTACTCCATCAAAAGATGATTTTGTGATGTCGGCTAAAACCGCTCTATCTCTAGCATCTTGAGATGTATCAATCACGGAAATTTTTCTGACTATTCCCTCTTCTCTGAGTCTTGCCAAAACTTTCAGATGGTTACTACCCCAACGTCCGCAACCCAGTATTGCAACATTGAGCATACTACACCGAAAAGGCGACTATCTTTGATTTTACCTAATATCCGGATTCTGAAGAAACCCCATCAGAAGAATCAGATTCGGAGCAATCAGGCGAGTCGTCGCATTCATCTTCGCGGTACTCTTCTTCGGTTTCAACTGTATCATATGTGCCATAATCATGTTCAAATTGATGAGAATCAGTTTCGTTCAGTGTATCGAGATGAGTTACTGTTATGCCTCCATGAGATATTGCGTAGATGTAATCTCCCATGAAAATTGACCTTCTGATGTTGTATGAATTCCACCACCTAGTTTCCTCATCATCATAAAATTCTGAGTGATCCACTTCGCCATGAATTTCCAATCCTGTTTCTGAAACATTGACGATCATCAATTTACTTACCCAATCATAATCGTAATGATATTTCCCTTCACTATCATAATGGTAATCGTAACGATATGTGTTCATTGGTATAGCAAGCATCCCTTTTGGAGCCCAATACTGGAATGCTTTGTGTTCCCATGTAGCTTCTGAATATGCCCAACTCCAGCCGTCATTAGGGTTCTCCACTGGAGACAGCGATAGTACCTGACTTAGTTGAGGGTCAGAAAAATTTGATACGTCGAACAAAGAAAGCCGGGTATGGCTCCAATCAAGGCCGAGGCCCGTTTCCTCATCAGCTGGACCCAATCCGATGGTTAGAATAGCATCATCTGAAAGAGGGTGGATGTAAGTTGACACGCCTGGGACCTCTAATTCACCCATAATTTGAGGGTCGGTCGGGTCTGAGAGATTAATAGTCCAAAGAGGGTCCATATTCTCAAATGTTACAATGTATGCTCTATCTTCAACAAATCTTGCAGACCAAATTGATTCATTGTAAGCAATTCCGTCCACTCTACCTAATTCTTCAAGGCTGTGTTTGCCAGAATCCATGTCGAATGCGTGGCCGAAGGTAACAACATGGCTTTGCATTGGTTCAGGATTATCCATCCACCATCGCGCCCATTGACCAGTTGTTGTAGCGACACGTACAACTCCATCATACTCAGATACTGAAAATTGGTCCAGGATTGTTCCGTCAACTCTGCCGGAGCCGGTGTATGAAGTAACTCCAGATTGACTAATGTCAAAGGTATGGATATTTGTTGATTCATCCATTTCGTCGTTGCCCCAGAACCACCACCAGTCCCATGCATTTTCTGTGATTACAAGAACCTCTTGAGAAGCATAAACCATTGGCCAATTCCCAACTATGTGGTCTGCTTCAAATTCTAAATCCTGAGATAAAAGGTCGATTGTGAAAATACTGGTAAATCCTTTGTTAAACGAGTAAAGAGGCGCTACGAAGTCTGAACAATCTTCTCCGCTCATATGATGTGTAATTATCTCATCATCTACTCTCTCGTGGACTTGAGGGAGGATGTCTTCAAGTGTTATTTCGCGAAGAACCTCACTATTGTGAATCATTGCAGCAGCAGCTGCCTGTTCTCTAATCACTCTTCTATTAGGGTCATCATATTCAAGATTCCAATACCCTTCAGGATATTCTAGCCAAGTCTTCAATCCGGGGATATCCATCCAAGCATGAGTTACTGCCCTTACAGTGGAGTCAACCTCTCGTGCAGTCATGTAATTGCCTTCGATGTATAACTCTCTGCTGACCGATGGCTCAGACGAGTTCGAAACATTGTACACCGTAAATTTGGTTAGTGCACTAGTCCTCCATCCATTCCAAGCATCGCCCCAACCCATTCTATCGGTAAGTGGATCTTCGCTATTCAGAGCCCAAGGGTATACTGATGATATCACAACGAGGTTGTGCCCATCAAGCATCATTGCAGAAGGATATCCTTCTACTTCAGTGGAGGATGCAAATTCAATTTGCCCAAATTCGGGGACATCCATAATGTTGAGTACCCCGTCATCGAGGAAGTAAATGTGATACCCATTTGTTTTTACAAAATCCGCTTCGTCTACGCCTTGTTCTTGATTATTGGTTCCAGAATAATCTGTCCCTTCGGTTCTTGTTTGCGATGAAGGAGCACTAGAGCCAGAGGTTGCTGATGAGTCGTCCATGGCCATTTCAGCGCCATCTTCTAACCATCCACCACCCCAGTAGTAATACGTCTCTTCAACCGCTTGGAGGAGTGAAGTCCTTGCTTCTTCCTCAATGCTTGCTTTCAACGCAACCTCTAACGCTGCGCAGTCATCAAAGGTTTGTAGGTCAGGTGACCCGTAAACTCTCTTGACTTCATCGCCGAGATATGGTTCCAGAATAATTGGTTCGTCAACGACCTCTTCGGACGCCATGTTCAAGCATCCTGATAGAGTCATCAATAGTATCATGACTATCGAAACCACTGGTAAATTTTGGTTAATCTTCCTCTGCGCCATGTGATAACGCTGGTGTTAGTCATATAATGCAACATTGGTATATCTGTTGGACAATTTAACCCATGAAGATAAGAATAAGCAGTGTCCGTGAGCGTTTGATGACAAGTTCAAGCATCAACCCTGTGAAGAAGTGGGTAATGCGTCAATATTGGCGTATGCAACAATCTCAATCTATAATTTCCCTGGGCCTTCTTGGTTCGACACTGACTCTCCTTTTGTGGGATTATGTCAGTTGGAGATTTTCCGATAAATGTGACGAAGGGTTTTGTTTCAGCAACTCTGTTCTAGGCATTCCTGCAACCTACATTGGGTTGCTTGGTATCTTCGCTGGATTGATTCTGATTGTCTTATGTGTTGGCTATCTATATGACAGGGTATTTTCGCTATGGACTGCACAAAGAAGCGTAGATTTTGAGCGAAACCCATTTTGGACGTACGCGCTTTCTCCAATGTTCATGATGAACATGGCGTTGACTGCTGAGAGCCTAAAGCGAAATTGTCCAGAAGATGAGGAGATGCAACAACAAATGGATTGGGTTCTCGATTATTGTAAGTCGAATGCTGATTCGGAAATATGGGCAAGAACGGTTCAACACTGGGACAAGCACCTTGAGGAAACCCCAACATTTTGGTTTCTTGATGATGAGTTAATGTCAAAGGCACGTACTCAAAAAATAGAGGATGAAGTTTGATGGCCATCGAAATCGAAAGGCGTTTTCTTGTTGATGGTAGAAATGAAAAGCCTTGGCGAGAAGGTGTCTCAAAGGAGATTTCGCAATTTTATCTTAGAGACGTAAGTCTTGTCGATGGAAGTTTGTTTTACCAAAATTTGCACATTATGGACATCGATGAGAATCTGCAAGATATTGTAACTTGGAGAATCCGAAACTATGCAGGGACGTATATACTAACTGCAAAGGGTCGTAAAATTGGAGCGGCGGGTACAGAATTTGAGTGGGAAGTTGGCGAAAAACTGTGGGCAAAACTCTCTAATTCAGGGCTTCCTGGAATAAGAAAAACGAGGTACCTCTACGAAAATAATGACGGCATGCTTTGGGAAATAGACGAGTATGAAGGCATTCTTGCTGGTTTGATTATTGCCGAGGTTGAATTAGAATCCGAGGAGCAATCAATCGAGATTCCAGAATGGACTCGGTTAGAATTAACGAATTTGCGAGGTTGGTCAAACGCAGCTTTGTCAAACATGATTAAGGACGCAGACTCGAATTGATTCTCTCTATATCACTGTGAGATAGGCTTGGGTGAACTGGGATTGCAACGAGTTTTTTTGAAATCCTTTCACTTACAGGTAGGTCGATTTTGTGTTGAAAATGGTTTTTGTATACCGCGTGTTTATTCAAAATAAGTGGATAGTGAACTCTAGCATCTATTCCATTTTCATCCATTTTAGATATCAATTCCTGGGGATTATCGGTTTCTATGCAAAGTTGGTGCCACCCGTGTACACAATTTTGCCTAATCTTGGTTGAATGTTTGATTTTCAAAGCGTTTTGACTTCTTCTATCAACCCAGTTGTCAACATGTTTCAACTGAACTCTTCCAATTGCAGCATTTACCTCGCTCATCCGCATATTTGTTCCCAACTCAATAGATTCAAGATTTTGATTTCGGCCATGGTTTACTATCCTGTCGAGCTTGGTAGCCAAATCGGGTTTGATTGTACAGATCATTCCACCCTCACCGCCTACTGCCATGTTTTTGGAAGGGAAGAAAGAGAAGCAAGCAACATCACCGATAGACCCGGCCATCTTTCCTTCAAGCACTGCCCCGTGTGCTTGAGCAGCGTCCTCGATTAGGGCCAGCCCGTGTTTATCACAAATTTCTCGAATTCTTGGTGAAAACGGTTGGCCAAAAATATGTACTCCGATGACTGCTTTCGTATTTTCAGTAATTTTTGCTTCGACATCATCGGGACATATGCACCAGTAGTCTTCTTCGATATCCGCAAAAACCGGCGTTGCGCCAACTAAACTCACGCATGTTGCGGTTGAGATAAATGTCATTCCGGGTACAATCACCTCATCGCCTGGACCAATATCAAACAATCGAAGGGCGGCCCAAAGGGCTGCTGAGCCACTTTGACACGGTGCGGCTGCTAGTGCTCCGCACCACTTTGCAAATTCATCTCCGAAGGCTTTTGATTGTGGGCCTTTAACCCAACGTCCGCTTGATAGAGTATTGATTGCCGCTTCTTGGCATTCATCATCCCAAAACGGCTTCGCAAGCGGAATGCGCTCCATGTCACGGCGAAAATGTTACCATGCTTGAGTGTGTCTGATAACCGTAAATTTTGCAGTCATCCTCAAGAGGGTATGCACAATTGGAGCGACTATGTCGGAAGAGGACCCAACACATCTTAGGGACCTCGTCGACGAAATTTTGGAAAACCCCAAGGAAAAGCCAAAGAAGAAAATTAGAGCAAAGGGAATGCTACTTGGTGAAAGAAGAGACAACGGGGATATCATTCAGATAGACAAGATGGTTCTTGCAAGACACGCTGCCATGTTAGGTTCAACTGGTTCTGGTAAGACGGTTATGGCAAAGACGGTCATCGAAGAAGCTGCACTGTCTGGAATTCCGTCTTTGATTTTGGACCCTCAAGGAGATTTGGCAAGACTTGCTCTAGGCATTGATGAAGATGATTTGCGCCAACATGGTGGAGAAGTTGACAGAATGAAAAAATTGATGTCAAAAATGGAAGTAAGAATTTGGACTCCGTTGCGTTCAAAGGGCCTTCCTTTGTGTATCGACCCGTTTCGTTCACCCCCTGCGGATTTAGACCCTGAAGAAGCAATTACAGCTTGGGACATGGTCGCTGCTGGATTTAGTAACCTTGCTGGATTTGACGTGGAAAAAACGCAAGGTAAGGTTGTAAAACCATTCCTGTATGAAATTCTGGTTCACGGTACGAGATTAGGGCTCGACGTCAGTGATTTTCGTGGATTAGCAAAGGTTGTGAAGGAGCCTCAGGAAAATTTCACCAGAGTGTTATATCCTGAATGCTTTATTGATGTTGAGGACGGTGAAGCTCCTGAATTGCCACCATGGGACGAAATCATGTATGAACATGGCCTCAGAGATTACGATGAAATGCTACCGAAATCAACGAGAAATGATCTCGCTAGAAGATTGGCGGCGTTCAGTAGTGGAGTTAACCAATTGTTATTTTCAAACGGTGTCCCAATAGATATTGATTCTTTCTGCGAGCCAGCGATGCCTGGTAAAACTCCTCTTAACATCGTTTATCTTAACACCATTCAAGATGAGGCACAGAAGCAATATTTCGTTCAAGAACTATCAAGAGAATTGTATGATTGGATGCTGACCCAACAACCTGCTGAGGGGGAATTGAAATTATTGTTCTTCATGGATGAAGTTGCTCCGTATTTACCCCCTCATCCAAGAAATCCTCCAGCAAAAGACCTGATTAAATTGATATTCAAGCAAGCAAGAAAGTACGGGGTTGCCTGTGTTTTAGCTACGCAAAACGTATCCGATGTAGACTACAAAATTCTTGCACAGGCCAATACCACATTCATTGGAAGATTTACTCAGCCCCAAGATGTTGAGAAGGTTAGACACTTGTTGCAAGAAAGTGGTGGCGACCAAAGTTTAGTCAAGGAATTACCAACCTTAGGCCCTGGGCAATTTCAAATGGTTGCTCCGGACGTAGATGCCGCTCCAATACCTATTCAGTGTAGATGGTTATACACAGACCACGGAGCCCCACTAAACGAAGAGCAGGTAGAAGAAGTCACAACACCTGAAATCAGAGCTTGGGCTAAGGCAAGGAGTAGTGGCGCTGGAAGGTCTCGAGGGAAGGGCGCTGCGGCCGCGGCGGCTAAAGGGTCCGTATGGAAGGGTGATGCAGGAGAAGACACCGTAAGTATCGTTGAATCTGCCAGAATAAAGTCAATCGGTGGAATGACTGCGGCTGCGCATGGAATTGTAGATGATTCGGCTTTCGAGGTGAAACTGATGGGTGGACTATCCGTCCTAAAAGACGGAAGGGACCCTTTGTATGTAATGCAGGCAACAGTCAACGCAACAACCTCTCTAATCATGGCTTGGACTCTCATAGCATTGATGGTTGCATGGAGAGATTCCTCTCTAGAGTGGTGGTGGCTTGCTGGAAGTTTTGTTTTGACTGCGAGTGTTGGGTTAGTAATTTCACTTGAAATGCTACTTTCTCATGACGGGGTGCTACTTTTGAAACTATCAAAATTTGCGAGATGGTCACAAATCATCATTATTGCATGGTTATGGGGATTGTTTTACTGGTCATTCAACGGATTAGACCTACTGGGAGCAGAGCCACTGTTAGAAGTGGTAGTTGTTTGGGTAACTTTGTTCCTAGTAATCGATTTGTGGAATCGGTTTAAACTTGGAAATATCAAATGGAATGGAGGAAATGCTCTATCAAAATTAAGAGGTTTAACTGCGGTATTGACAGATTCTCAGTTAACAGATATGCAGTCTAATTCGAAACAGATAATGGCGGGGCTTAGGTGGGCCCTCGACCTAGTTACTCTGAGCTGGCTTTGCATGCTATTAATCAGTGAAGATGTAGATTATAACGACAGAATTACCCTTTGGATAGCATCCCTATATGCTCTAACTTTCGCAGCAGAAACGTGGCTTCGACTTCGGGGTCGCATGCCTGAGGTGAAATCTTGACGGAAGAGGGTTTTATTCCGCTCGATTGGAGTGAAATACCCCTTGATCAGATGTTCGTTAGAGCCAAGAGTCTTTTCGAGCAGATGGATGGTAGGCGAACTACTCGTCATTTTTCGAATCGCCATGTACCTAAAGAATTGATAGAGTTAGCGATTAGGTCAGCTTCGACAGCCCCAAGTGGAGCACATATTCAGCCTTGGACATTCGTTGCGGTCAGTAATCAAGAATTAAAGCAGAAAATGCGCGAAGCCGCTGAGGAAGAAGAAAGGAAAACCTACGAGGAGCGAATGCCGGATGCGTGGAAAGAGGTTCTACAACCCCTTGGAACTGATGCAATAAAGGAACACATGACAGACGCGCCATGGGTTGTAGTTCTGTTCAGACAGACGAAAAGAAAACGACAAAATGGTGGAGATGGCCCAACATATTATTCAACCGAATCTTGTGGAATTGCCGCTGGTTTGTTTATTCACGCGATCCACAATATGGGATTGGTTACTTTAACGCACACTCCATCTCCAATGGGTTTCTTGAGAGAAATCCTGCAAAGACCACAGCACGAACATGCTATGCTCGTTCTACCGGTAGGGTATCCTGCAGATAGTGCCCAGGTTCCTGATATTTCAAGGAAAGAACTGCATGAAATAAGTGAATTTTTTGAATAATCAAAGGGTGGTGATGTCTTTCCTATCCTTATCGACTCCAAGCTCATTCACTGCTTTCTCGTAAATTTCGTTACCGATTTGATTGTCCCTAACCAAAGCTGATAATGCTGCTAAAGTTATGTGCTGAGCGTCGATTTCAAAGAATCTTCTCAATGCAGGCCTAGTGTCTGACCTACCAAATCCGTCTGTTCCCAACACAACATAATCTCCGCCGACCCACTGTCTAATCATGTCTGGAACTGCAATTTGATTATCGCTTACTGCGATAGTTGGATATTTGCCATCACCTAGCATTTCTTCGACATATGGTTGCTTTCTATTTGCGGAAGGGTTCAATCTATTCTCTCTTTCACAATCAAGTCCTTCTCTTCTTAATTCACCATAAGAGGTGGCAGACCATATCTCCGACATTACTCCGTATTTCTCGAGAATTTCAACAGCGGCTAAGAGTTGTAGCATAATTGGCCCAGAACCGATTAACCGTACCACTGGGCCCTCTTTCTTTGGAATGCTTCTCAGTTTGTAAAGCCCCTTAACGATCCCCTCATCAACTCCACTTGGTTTTGGTGGCATTGGGTGATTTTCGTTATACACAGCAATGTAATACATCACGTCTCTTTCATCTACGTGCATTTCATCAATTCCAGTTCGGATTATTGTTGCCAATTCGTATGCGAACGCCGGGTCATAGGCCCTAACAGCCGGATTTGTATGTGCCATCAATAGACTATGTCCGTCCTGATGTTGTAGCCCTTCACCATTCAGAGTGGTTCTACCGGAGGTTGCCCCAATCATGAATCCTCGAGCCCTTTGGTCGGCGGCCGACCAAATCAAATCCGCGACTCTTTGGAATCCGAACATACTGTAGAAAATGTAGAACGGAATTGTTGGACACCCCTGAGTTGAGTAAGAAGTTGCGCTTGCAATAAATGTTGAAAATGCACCTGCTTCGGAAATACCTTCTTCCAAAACTTGTCCTTTGTCGCTTTCTTTGTATTTCATTATCATTTTATGATCTACAGGAGTGTATAGTTGGCCTTCAGGATGATAAATTCCAAATTCAGCGAATAATGGGTCCATTCCAAAAGTGCGAGCCTCGTCTGGCACGATAGGAACGATTCTGTTTCCTACCGATCTATCCTTCATTAAATTACGAAGAAGTCTAACGAAAGCCATAGTTGTAGAAACTTGCATTTCTCCTTTTGTTCCCTCATCGAAGGTTGAGTAACCATCTTCGCCTGGTGGAGAAATATCTGATTTGGGCGTTCTTCTTTCTGGACAATAGCCACCCATTTCTTTCCTTCTTGCTTTCACATATTCGACTAGCTCGGGTACTGAAGACGGGTCAACAAAGGGATATTCTTTCAATTCGTCATCGGTGAATGGTAAATTCAAATCATCTCGCATCCACTTTATTGAATCTTCATCCGCTTTTTTCTTCCCGTGAGTTGAATTTCTTCCCGCAAAGGCTGGGCCTAAACCATAGCCCTTGATGGTACGAGCAATGATGACGGTCGGCTTATCACTTGACTCCGCCGCTGCGTATGCTGCGTTAATTTTGACCATGTCATGACCTCCCAAGTTTGCAGCTAAAGTTTCTAAATCCTCATCGCTTAAGTGGGAAACCATTGCTTTCAATTGAGGGGTGTTGAATAACTCATTTCGGAAAGTTGCGGAATCGCTGGTGAATATTCTCTGTTCGTCGCCGTCGACTAATTCTTGCAATCGATTTGCCAATACGCCATCGGAGTCTCTAGCGAACAAATCATCCCACATTGAACCCCACAGGATCTTGATTACGTTCCAGCCTGCACCTCTGAATCGCCCTTCCAATTCCTGTACAATTTTCGAATTTCCACGTACTGGCCCATCGAGCCGTTGAAGATTACAATTCATTATCATAATTACATTGTTCAAGTCTTCTCTTCCTGCGAGAGATAGTTGAGAAAGTGATTCGGGCTCATCTGATTCTCCATCTCCCATCGTATACCATACTCTTGAGTTTGAGGTATCTGCAAGACCTCTGTTGGAAAGATAGCGATTGAAACGGGCTGTGTGTATAGCTGTCATGCCACCTAATCCCATAGATACGCTTGGATACTCCCAGAATTCTGGCATTAATCTTGGATGAGGATATGAGGAAAGGCCGTTACCTTCACACTCAATTCTAAAATTATCGATATTCTCTCTAGATAGGCGCCCCTCAAGCCAGGCTCTCGAGTAGACTCCAGGGCTTGCGTGCCCTTGCCAGTAAACATGGTCTCCCCAACCGTCAAGGTCTTTTCCTCGATAGTAGTGATTTTGGCCAACCTCCCATAAATGGGAATTGGAAGCAAAGGTGGAAATGTGCCCTCCAATCCCATCGCTGGCTTTGTTTGCCCTTGTAACCATCATCATTGCATTCCAAGTGATTACGCCGTGGATTCTTTTTTCGATTTCCAAATCACCGGGATATGACGGCTCTTCGGATGGATGGATGGTATTGAGATAAGGAGTATTGACTACGTCGATTTCAATACCTTCCTGTTGAGCGGCCCCTATGGTTTCTAGCAGTAGCCTATGAGCCCTTTCAGGGCCTAATGCATCACTTACAGCACGAATCGCTTCCTGCCATTCAAGCGTTTGCTCAGGGTCGGGGTCCGGTAAAACATCACGGAGTTTCTTGCCTTTCATGACATCCCCTTGTTTGAATCCGTGAGTCGCATGCACTTCAAGGAATCGTTTTTCCGATGGATTACATCATGCTAACAATATCAAAAATATCGTGTGGCGAATAATTTGCAAATAGTTAAGAGAATCCTGCATTTAAGGAATATTATGCAGTACGTGACGAAGGAGAAATTCGAAAAAATATGCGACCTGTACTTCAGTTGGAAAAACTATGACCAAGCCCTGCGAGAAGAAAGTTCCAGAGGAGCAAATATTCCTGAAGCTGTCACTGAAATTTTTGCATGCTACGCATTAGATTTCATGCCGAATCATCAAGAAGGTGGCGATGCTTCAATGTCTGACGGAAGCATTGTTGAAATCAAGGCTACTTCCAGTATAGACGGTCGAAATGAGTTGACGTCTTTTAGCCCAGGGCATCCTTTCAAATGTTTAATCTTTGTTTGGATAGACAAGGAAAATGATTTGGCAAAAATTTACGATTTAGGTTTAAATTCCGACACTATTAGGAATATCCAGATAACAAAAACCCAGACTTTTGGAAACCAGCAAGATCAGGCCAGAAGGCCTCGATTTAGCGTGATTAAATCTTTGATTCGCCCACAGAAGTTGGAGCCCATAAAAATTATTAACATCCGCCAAAGGTCTGTGAAAAGTAATGTTTAGATGTGCATCGTTTTTTGCAGGTGTCGGAGGCATAGACCTCGGCTTTGAACAAGCTGGATTCGATGTAGTTTATGCTAACGAGATTTGTGAAAAGGCATCCTTAACCTACAAACAAAATCACGTAATTCCTCTCGATACAAGGGACATAAGGAATGTTAAGTCAAATGAAATTCCAGATTTTGATGTAATGCTAGCCGGATTTCCTTGTCAGGCATTTTCTGTAGCAGGCTATAGACAAGGATTCGATGATGAGAAAGGTAGAGGAAACCTATACTTCGAATTAGAGAGAATAATGATGGATAAAAAACCGTCTGTGGTGTTCCTTGAAAATGTCAAAAATCTACTAGGACACGACGGTGGCCGAACATTTTCTGTTATTCGACAATCGATGGAAAGCATGGGGTACAAAATACATCATAAAGTAATGAATGCTATTCAATATGGTGACATTCCTCAAATCAGAGAGCGCATCTACATAGTGGGATTCCTTGATAACAAAGTTTCTGAAAAATTCCGATTCCCTGAAAAGGTGGAGTTGCAAACTACAATTGCGGCGGTAGTCGATTTCGAAAATCCTGTTGAGGACAGATATTACTATACTGAGTCTTGCATTTTTTATGATAAATTAGCAGAATCAATAACGAGAAGTGACACTATGTATCAGTGGCGTAGACACTATGTGAGAGAAAATAAATCCAACGCTTGCCCTACTTTAACTGCCAATATGGGCACAGGTGGCCATAATGTTCCATTGATTTTGACAGGCCACGGGATTAGAAAGTTGACTCCAAAGGAGTGTTTCATGTTACAAGGATTTGATAAATCGTTTTCTTTACCTGAAAATGTTGCTAATTGTCACCTATACAAGCAAGCGGGAAATTCGGTTGTAGTGCCAGTGGTAAAGCGCATTGCTGATTCTATGAAATCGGCTATCAACCTAGAATCTCCCCCAAAAGTGGCATCAGGTCACATCACCCTTGATGCGTTTGTTTGATTTTCATTGTTGGCTGTCAAACCATGACTGTAAAGCATTTTCACAATCGATTTCGGATTTTGCCTCGATTATGTTATTCGGGAAAATATTCTTCATCGATGTATCTGCAAACTTTACACCCTCAGTGGTGGGAATTACTTCGATTGTTTTTGTATGGTCATGATATAACCCGATTTCAAAAACTATCCAGGTTTCTTCAAAATCAACCAATTCCCGGAACATATCTGTGAAGAGAAAGCTTGCTAAATCTGCACATGTATGAAATGAGCAAAGGGTGCACAGGGTTTCAAACAACGCGTTTGATTTCTGCGTCAAGGGCGGTATTTCATCCACTAATCTCGACCTTGTCATCGTTATAAGTGGATTATCCTCCATAACCTTTGGTAAAAATTACCTTACAAAAAATGCACTAAAACCTGACTGCTGTGACAAGCATAGATTCAAGCGATTAACGCATCTAGGATAAATATGGAAGGGCGCTTCTGGTTTTCTAATTCCTATGCAGAAGCGGCAGGAAGGTTTCTGATCGCTTGTGACGACCTTCGAGAAGCGGGTCATTCGGTGACAAATGAACGCCTACACCTTGACATGGTCGGGCCTGATGGTGAGCCTCTTTGTATCGATGTCGCAATTGTAGGCGATATTGATTCGGGAAAGGCGCTGATGTCATCAAGCGGTATTCACGGGGTTGAAGGTTATCCTGGAAGTGCAATTCAACTTGCAATTATGAATGAAATGGCTAAGCAGACTCCGTTTGATACTCACGCTGTGATTTTCATCCATGCAATCAACCCTTACGGAATGGCGTGGTGGAGAAGGTTTAACGAAAATAATGTAGACCTAAATAGAAACTTTCTCACAAAGAATCAGGAATATTCCGGTTCCCCAGAAGGTTATCATCATATCAAAGATTTCATCAATCCGCAATCTCCCCCAAAAGAAAAAGAAAGATGGTTCAAACTGAAAGCTTTGAGATTAATAATGAAGCACGGATTCAACAATCTAAAGCAGTGGGTTGCTGAAGGGCAATATGAATATCCAAAGGCAATACAATTCGGAGGTTCTGAATTACAAGATGGCCCCCAAATTTTGCTTGGGTGGCTTGACAAGACCTTGAAAAATATAAAACGCGTATGGGCTATTGATTTACACACGGGATTAGGCCCTAGTGGTCACGATACATTGCTGATATCAGCTAATACGACCGAAAATCAGCGTGCACATTTAGACAAATTATTTCCCGGACATGTGGAAAGCCTCGACCCAAATGAAGGAGTGGGTTATGAGATAGTTGGAGACTTACATCAAGGCTTAGAGGATAGGTATGATAAGTTGAAATGGACTACTGTTACTCAAGAATTTGGAACCTTCAAACCGGTTGATGTATTGATGGCGAGTCGGGCTGAAAATCAGTGGACTCAGTGGGGGAAATATTTCGACCAGAACGAGGCTAAACGCCACTGGTCGCGGAAAAAAATGCTAAGAACGTTTTGTCCAAACGACCCAATTTGGCAAATGAAGATAACTTCACGAGGTAAGAGAGTATTCAACATTGCAAAGGACGATCTCCTGAAATAATTTCTTTATGAATTGATTTTTATGGAAGTAATTAAATGATTTACCCCGTTAACTATCTCAGATGCAACCGCCAAACCAACCACACACGCCGGCACCACAACCGGTTGAAATTCCTGTGACGCAGCAACTCTATGGACAGGTTCCGCAAATGCAACAAATACCGCAAATGCAACAAATACCGCAAATGCAACAAATACCGCAAATGCAACAAATGCCCCAAGTAGTTTACGTCAACCTCAATTATTCTCCTGAAGTAAATTACAGAAATTGGTCATACCTCCCATTAGGAATCGGTATAATGTCTTACTTTGGGTTTCTGATTTTTGGAGGGATGGGGATGGGTGATGACGGCCCTATTCTTCTTGGAAACGCATCGTGTTGCTTTTTCCTTGGTATTGCTAGCGCTCTTGACGCTGTTCATTACAAAGGAAAATCGGATTGGCAGATGTCTAGCGGATTATCAAATACGGGTTCAATGGTTGGGATGATTGTAGACATCCTATTCTCGTTGTTTTGTCTTGGATTTGCCTTAATCTTGATGATTGGATTATTTGTCTAATCCATTTCAAAGGGTATCCATTGTGGACCTATGTCAGGAACCAGTCTGAACAGAATTGGTGCAGGAGGCAGGATTTGAACCTGCGAACCGTTGAGGACTGGGACCTCATCCCAGCGCCGTTGACCAAGCTTGGCAACTCCTGCTTGAAATTGCCCACCTTCAACGAATATATCAACAACTCGTGTCAGCAATCATACAGCTTGACCGATGAATGGCTCATCAATATCTAGTTGCAGTATATACAGGCCAGTTAAGATACAAGAAGCATATATTCGGCCTTCATGGAATTCTACCGCCCATAGGAAAGGCACCCAACCAAAATCGTAGAATGCACTGTCGAGTGGAGTTCCGTCTAAATGTCCGGATGGAAGATAATATCCGACAGTGGCTTCAAAGTGAATCGCAATTCTATCGTTGGTAATCATGGCCTTCTTAGTTACTCAAATTCTTGACTCTGGGGGTGAAGAAGAATAATTATTCGCTTGTGAAAGTCCAAATGGTATGCCTGTCGCCGTCGATAATTTTGTAGCCTTCAGATGTTACAAATTGTGATTTAATCAGCGCCCTTCTAATTATGTGGGCTTTGACATCTTTTCCGTTGTCATTCAGTGCAGAAATGATTTCCTTAATCGTCGCAGGGCTATTGTCCCTTAACCACGAAACAATCCATTCCGCCTCAATCCGATTGTTTCTCTTTTCTTCTGTCCACCGATTTCTCACGCTGTTACTAAATCGGCATGATATAACAAACTGCGTATTGTTACTCAATAGAAAATAGAGCAACAAGTGAGAGAGCCGTCCGCGGCTCGGATTTCGCTCATGTCAACTAAAACAATATCGAAGCCTTTCTTTCTGAGTTCCTCTTCAACGGTAGGATAGCCTTCTGCGACGACAACTTTGCCATTAGGCAAACCAATGGTGTTGCAACCATAGACTTCTTCATTGGGAACCATAATTATTTCACATCCATCTGGGAGCTCACCAAAATCTTCGGCTGACAAAAATCCTTCTGCGGTCAAAATGATGTTGTCTGAGGGCGTTGAAGATATGCTTGTAAGGTGCAAGGCGCTTAGTGGGATATCGATAACCCGAAGTTCATATCCAAGATGATCTAGTAGATTTTTCAATTCTTGAATTCCTGCGTCGTTTGTCCTAGTAGACCTGCCAACGAAGAATAAATCTCCTAATCGAAGTATGTCTCCTCCATCCATCATGGCGGGGGCCATCATTTTGCAAACTTGATATCCTTTTAGTGCGTTAATCAGAAAATCTGCGATTGGGGGTTGTTCCCCTCTTCTACTTTCGTGACCGGGCACTGGAAGCAAAACATGACCGTCAATGACCACTGCTTGGTCTTCAACAAATACACAGTCTGGATGAGCTGGGTCTGCAGGTAAGATTGTGACCATCAATCCACTATCTGCAAGCGCTGAAACATAGTTTGTGTGTTGCTGTCTTGCTAATTCGATATCTGTAGGCCCAGTACCAAAATAATTAGCAAGAGCGTTGATGAAACCCGGCGAAACGCAACGGACCAGTGCTCGGGACTTTTGGTCAAGGCGCACTGTTGCCATCGGTTCCTCGGCTGTAGGACCATGTATAACCATATCCCATTACCGGAAAGTAGATTCCATACAACGGAAATCCGATTTACCATATAATTCAACAATAAGATGCGTGTCGCGCAAACATGGATGTCGCCAGGGCGCTGTTAATGGTCATGATAATGGGGCTTGCAACATTATCTGGTTGCTTTGGTGAGGATGGTGATTCCGGGGGGCCTGATGGAAGCGACCTGAAAGTGTCGCCAGAATTAATTCCAGGCGGAGAATGGACAAAAATCGACCTCAGAGCGAATGCAGACATGAGTGTCTTCGTACCGTACTTTCTTCAAGACCCTGGGTCAATGAGAGCGCAAAATGGCACGGTTTTCAACCTTAAAGATGGAGAAGCCGTAAATGTGAATATCCTACTTCCTCCAAGAAACTCAGATGTACTATTTTTGATCGGAGATTATGGTAGAGAAAGTTGGCCGATTCGCTCAGCAAACAAATCTTGGATGGATTGGTTAAATGATTCTTCTCGTGGCTCTTCGATTCAAATCACGGACAACCAGGACCCGGATGGTGAGTGGCCGTGGATTATTCCAGCAAACGAAACTGGAGGGGATGTGAAAGTAAAAATCCTCCAAACAAAAAGAGCTGAAAGGTCTGATTTAGGTCCTGAAAATGGTGTTGGTGCAAGCGATGGATGGGTCAACGGTCGCGATGTGTACGAATGGGTCGAATTCATCACCGACCAAACCCCTGACCTTTCCGATCCAAACGACCAATCTGTAGGATATCTCGACAGATGGGTTAGCGAAGAAAGCCCCGGTTATCGTGACGCAATAACTTACTTTGAAGGGGTAATGGGTGGATACGGATTAGATGTTCAAAAGCATAAATTCCAGTCTGGCACCTTGTGGGTAACAAATATCTGTGGCTACAAAGTTGGTACAACATTCCCTGATGAGTGGTTGGTTTTCGGAGCGCATTTTGATATTGCAGCATATCCAACCGGAGTTCCTTACGGGGAAATTATCCCAGGGACAGACCAAGTTGGATACGGCACCAGAACCGGCGCATACGACAATACAGCAGGAACAAGCATGGTATTAACGACTGCAAAGGTGTTAGCTGAATTCGATGCTCGAAGAACAATGGTTTTCTGCTTGTGGTCAAGTGAAGAAGAGGGTTTGTGGGGATCATCTGGGTTTGCGAATGATGTCCCGCCCGGTGTAACAATTTCGAATTATCTTAACCTGGATATGGCTGGAATAAACTATCCCGGAGATTACGCACTATCAGTTTATTTAGGACCGGATGGAACTGGAGAAGAGATAGACCAACCTGGAATGTTTCACCTAACAGAATGGATTGGTTCAGACGCTCTGAATTTAGCTTACCAAATGGAAAGAGGTGCGGCTGAATGGGCTCAGGGCGGAGAGTCCCCGCTATGGAATAATCAGTACGAAGATGTTGTAGCAATTTACGAATCTCCTACCGCAAGAAGCGATCACCAACCATTCCAAGAAATCGGCGTGGCGACGTTAGGGTGGAACGGTGTAGTCGATGGCTATCCTTGTTACCACAAAACATGTGATAAATTAGTGACGATGGAAGAATACATGTTAACAGATACCGCAACAGGAGAAGCAAATCTCGTTCATTCATGGGATATCGTAACTTGGTGGGCCGTCTACGCATTCTTGCACATGGACCAAACGCCAGTGCCAAACGAATTATGAGATGGGATTGATTTGACTATAGGAGCAACGTTTTTGATATAACCGTTAACAGATTAACATATGGTCGATATCTTTTGCCCACATTGTGAGGAAGAAATTTCGCTGGATGATGGTGCATCTGGAGAATTTGAATGTCCTCATTGTGAAGGTGAATTTGAATGGGGGATGGAAGAAAAGAAAGGGCCTGGTTCTGGGACTATTCAAGTGAATAACATCTCAACAATTTCGCATGTCGTACATGGTGTATGTGCAGTACTCCTTATTATTGGGTTGTTCAGTAATTGGGTAGTCGCTTTAGATGGCTTTTTTGGATTAACTCCTTTTGGAATAAAAATCTCATTCTTGGGCTTTTCAGAAACTGCTACATATTTTGAATTATTTCAAGAGAGCTTCATTACTGCTTTAGCTGGATTGCTATTCATGTTATTGATAATTGGTGCAATTCTCATGCAAATTTCCCACCTGGCATTCCGATTCATTTTCCACAAACTCGAAAATGGAAGCGACATAAATATCAGTCAAAGAATGGCATATAACGCCTACGTATACCGGTGGCACACATCATTAGGAGCTTTTGTTTTCGTCTCTGTCGGATATGTTATTATCCAGATTGGCGCTATAATTTTTGCAAGTAATATAGGTTTGACAGATGTTTCCGTTCCAAAGCCTAGTGTATTTGCAATCTTCACTCTGCTTGCACTTTGTGGCCAATTCCTTCTAATGAATATGGAAAGACGTGCAGAATGAGAGTCAGCCCTCGATAACTGGTGTTTTATCTTCTTCTTCTGTCCTTACCATTCTGGCCCAAAGATAAGTTGTTCTCTGGGGACGACAAATTCCTTTCGAACATCTTTTCTTTCTTAATAATTCATGTACTAGAGGTGCTGTTAATACCATTATCCTCAATATTATATTGTACTTAGAAGATTATCAAACCTTCGTTATTTTGTTACGTTTTACCGATGGGCACATATCATTCATTTTTTGGCCATTTTATTTTGAAATTACGTTTTAAAATACAAAATCGAATGTTAAAAATAATCTAATTATCTGAAATTTATTTATCTCGACTGGAGTAATCATTACTGCGTAGAGATTGAAGCTTTACATCCTTGCCATCGCACATTGAAAGCATATCTAACTCCATTATCTTGGCTAAATCATCATCAGAAATATTTTCAGCTTCCCTAGCGATATCGCCAGAATTCCATATTTCGCAAAGGCGTTGTGTCTCTACGTCTAAAAAGCTGGGATGTACAATAATTAGATTCTCTATGAAATTCAATAAATCTGATTCTGAGTACATATCCTCAGACTCGATTTTGAAATCGATAACAACAGGATCTGCTTTTGCACCACTTCTGTCTTCATATTCTACCTTCAAACTATATTCTCCAGGCAACATCATATGCGCAGGGAATTGTGAATTAGGGAAGGATATAGGTGCGAATTTACCACCAGATGACGAGCAAGGTTTTTCAGCCTCTGCTGACATTATGTCAGTTAGGGTGTGAGTTGCTCTAATTATATCATCGTTTGAATCGATCTTAGCACGCTGATTAGTACTCCAAACTAGCCTGCCATTGTACTCGAGACTGACTTCGCAACCTGCATCATTCGTGTCTTCCCAATCCAAGTCAACCACTTTTGGAGTTATACTAATAGATCCGTGTCGCTGAATTACAATCTCCGGCATCTCCATTGCTCGGGACAGTGCTTCTCCTGCTGATTTTTCATCATAATCATATGAAGTGTTGATAAATTGCGGATTTGGAAGCGCAGAATTTATTGTTTTTTGTCCTGCTCTAATTAGCACATCCAATTCAGGTGCTTGATTTACAACTTCAAACTTGTCTGAATACATGAAGGCCGAGTCGAACCCATTATTCACTTGAATCCTGATTTTTGCAGATTCGGAAGACGGGACGTTGCCAACCGATATAGCGTAAGTATTCTCATCAATCCATGGTGATAATGCGTACCATATGCCGTCTCCCTTTGAATATTCAATCTTGAACATAGCGTTTTCAAAGTTAGCTTTGGGCCATTGTGGCTTGAAAATATCCTCTCTTTGGAATACCTCTTGATTTAATGAAACTTTTTGCTGTGAATAGGCAGATAGATCCATAGAGGTTCCAATGCCGTCGATTATGTCGCCTGATTCATCTAACAAATATACTTCTACAATCTCCCCATTATCTTGGAATCTAACCACAGATGATGTCGTTTCTGCTGGCTCCCCATGAGAATTAATGAAGTTAGGGTAAACCGGCCTTTGGCCTACAACATCTCCATCCCCGTTAACGGCTACTATGGTTAGTGGCCCTTTCATGTCTGTAGCATGTGTTCCAAAATTCTTATCCATGATTCCGGTGGTAATTTCTGAATTAAATTCCAAGATTTCATAGTCTTTATTCAATTCAAGGTTGACTATTCTGATGATGTGGTCGTCTTGGTTAATCACTGACCTGCCATATTGCTCTAATGGGAACCATGTTTCATGTGAACCCAGATAATCGTACAATAACTCATACCTATATGTTGACATCCATTTATAAATTTCAGGATCGTCTGCTAAGTAAGGTACTGGATACCATACGCCTGGATTCGAGGATATTGTGGCTCGACAATAGGTCATCACATCTGGATATGAACTTGGAATCAAAGCAGATTGGTCATCCGCTGGATTTTGATCATTAACATTCCACCCCAAACCATTGATGGTGAAAGGTTTACCGGTATTTCCATAAATTGAATTCCAGACGGCGTCTTGTCCTCCCGTACTACAATCGTCAGTATCACTATCACCTGTTTTACTCAAATGTTCTCCCCATTCTCCGTATTCGGGACCATAATCATTGTGAGGTCCGAGATTATGATTCATCTCGTGCGCTGGACAGTGTACTGCTGAAGATGAACCATATGAGCATGTTGACACGAAAGATGATCCACCTAACCAGCCAGGATCTGATATCCCTCCGCCTGTCGCACCAAAGAATTCTGGCCATAATGCAACTAACTGGTCAGGAATAATAGGAAGTGTGCAACCCGGATAGCAATTTGAAAGTAAGGTTTCCACTGCAAGCTGAACTCTATAACTGTCAAAATCTACAGATAATTGATCTCTAATTTGACTATTAGTTGTTGAGCTCGCATTATATATTTCTTCGTCAGATAATGGCCATGCCCAAGGTGTAATATCGTAGTCATTTATCGGAAATAAATCAAGGCTGTAGGTCATTGTTTTTATTGCCCTAGCTTCATCCAATTGATCCAATACCTCGCTTGACGCGCTATATTCGCCCAGCCTAATGTAGCCTGCATTGAGCTCGGTTGTTTCAGTCAATTCAAAAATTTCAACATGCCTATTATTTGATGTATCCGTATCTGAATACTCTGAAATGTATGGAATCTTCGCATCAGCTATTAGCATTAAATTATCAAATTGTAGCCATACTTGAGGGATTAGAAAATTCGCCGAAGCTGAAAAGTTCTCTCTATCTACGAATTCTGGCGCATCGAGAGTGTCTACCAAAGGTGCTGAACAAATTATCACCAAGCAAATGCGTAACTCAACATCAACTCCATTAGGAATTGTGTCCGTCACATAGACTCTCGCCAGAGTAGGTTTATTTTTTAGCAACGGCATGTCCATATCTTCGGTTTGAATTACCTGAACGACTTCTATGCCTTCGATAATCAAATCAGATTCCATTGAACTTGGATTTACATAACCAAAATAAATGTCATCAAGGACACTCCCCTGCCCAATTTCAATTACATCACCGTCCTCAAATGTGATTCTGATGTCAACCCCAGCAAGATTTCGGCTATATTTCAAAGCGTCCCAACGCATTGTTTCCAATGTTAACATAGTAGTTGATTGTTTAGCTGCTAGGAGGTGCTCCATTTGGATCATAACAGGCCCCATAATGTCGAAATAATTGGTAGGAGTTACCGTGCTTGTTTCATTTTCTCTGTACATAATTTCTGATTCGAAAGCCTCCCTCTGAATTAATGAAAGTTCTTCATTTGCAACACATGTAGAAAAGGTGCAAGGAGAAATTACTTCTACTGACCATGGAGATGTCGCTGTACCAACTGAGGCTGAACGGTAAGAATTCACTAATCCAGCACCATCAGAATAATAGAAAGTGGTTGAGACCGAATCCACTGTTGCATTAAATTCTGCATTGAGAGGTACCTCTAATGCTACTGCAACATCGTCTCCTAATGCTTTAATGTGTAAACCTACAAAATCCTGATCTATTTTTCCATTGTGCGACCCTACAAATCCAACTTCATTAGCTGGAAACGTGTAGCTATCCTGCCATTCATCGGTTCCGATTCCCAAAAATGGCCTATCCAGAACCCCATCTATCACTGGAGTATTAATCCCTATTGATTCCTCAGGCAACGATTCTATTCCTAGTTCATTTAGCCTAGAACCCACGTCGGTCCCTGCATCTAAACAACCCGCAATAGTTGTAATAGTCATTATCAAAGTAAGCGCAATTGCATTCACAGCCTTGGTCATGGAATAAACTAAGCTCCTCGGGATATAAATTTAGTCACCTGTAAATAATGAATGATATCATTTTTACTTTCACTCGCAGTCTCTGAAAAAAGATACCCTTGTAGTTCGGCGCGGTTCGAGTAATGGGCCGAACTGTTCCTACATGGAGAAATAGAGTCGAGGCGGAATTGAATGCTCTAAGTGCATTCAGAAGAGCCTTGAGTACGAATGACAAATTAGCGCTTGATGAATTGACAAATGGCGTGCGTAATAGAAGAGCTGCTGGCGGTATGCTACCCTCAATAGATGCCTGGAAACCCATGCTAATTTCGATGCTGATAGAGTGTCATGCAAGGATCATGAGACTAGAAAAGCAACTAGATGAGATGCAAAGTGAGAAGTGATTCCTTGCAGGGCTGGATAATAGATGCTCAATTGGGCTCTCATGGAAACGCCATGGACGTCTGGATGTTTGATACAGGCAGGAAAATGCACAGAATTACAGTACCTTGGTGTGCACGCATACACGTTCATGCCATAGGACCGCAATTAGACAATTTGAGAGCATGGTTATCTTTACCAGAAATCTCAACTCGATTTACAATAGGGAGTATTCGTGTTGTTAGAATGAGGCTGTCTTTGGATGAATTTGAACTGCATGATGTGCTCGAAATTGAGGTCATTAATTCGCGAAACATACGTCGTCTTGCGCAGCATATTGAATCCCATGGAGACTATCACAGATTCACATTATACTCAATTGACGCACATATAGCACAGCGTTTTTTTATCGAATATCGAATTACCCCATTCGAATTCGTGGAGTGGGACGGACAGATTTTCTCAGTGTTATCAGAAAATGATTCATGGCCTAATTTGAAAATTATAGAATTAAATTTTAATTATTTAGCAAAAAATGGATTCAACTCAGTCGATTCGAAGATTACGGATGTAAAAATCAGCGAATGGGATGGTTTTTGTCGAAACAACACAGAGTGTTGTAAAATTGTAAATGACAAAAATGAAAGTGGATTCTTGCACGATTTGCAATCCGCTATCGAAAAAATAGATCCGGACATAATCGTAACAAAAGGAGGGGATGCACTTCATTTTAGTGTTCTTGGCAAACTAGCAGACACGAACGATGTCAAATTCAATCTAAGTAGGAAAATAGCTTCATTAGCACCAAGAACGATGTCGAGAGTCGTGCATTCCTATGGGCAAGTGATACGCAAGGATTCGTACTTCCCACTGCACGGACGATTGCACCTCGACCTAGATGCCAGTTTTATTGTGAGAGAGGGCGGAGTTCTAGGATTATTCGAACTGAGTAGACATTCTAGACAGTCCCCTCAAGACATCTCAAGGTTGTCTCCTGGTTCGGTAATAAGCGCAATTCAAATGAGAATTGCAATGGAGGATGGTGTTTTAGTCCCGTGGAAAAAGAATCGAGCAGAAGATACCAAGACCGCTTGGGAACTACTTGCCGCTGATAGAGGAGGGTTGTACCTTGATAGTAAACCCGGGGTTTACTCTGACGTAATCGAATTAGATTTTGCAAGCCTATTTCCAAGCATCATCGCTACTCGAAATATATCTCCTGAAACCCTGAATTGTGCTTGTTGTCAAACAACTACTGATTATCCCACCAAGGATAACTTTGTACCGCTGAACCCAGAATTAGCAAATAGCGCTTTTAGGGAGAGAAAAAGGAATGAAATTTTCATTTCAAAAATATTCCCTTCTGCAAACCCTTCTGCTTTGCAGGTTCCAGGGTTAAAGACGCATACTTGCGCTCAGATTCAGGGTTTTTTGGGCCGGGTTGTAGCGCCTCTTATTGAAAGAAGAATGCAGTTGAAAAAACTAAGAAAAAAGAAAGGTGACTTATTTGATTTGCAACAGAATGCTCTCAAATGGTTACTAGTAACTTGTTTTGGATATACGGGATACAAAAATGCTCGATTTGGACGTATCGAAGCTCATGAGGCAATTTGTGCTTGGGCTCGAGATATTTTGCTTACTACGATTTCAGTTGCTGAAGAAGAGGGTTGGACTGTTCTGCACGCCATTGTCGATTGTATCTGGATTGAGAATAAGGATATCAAATCGAGAGATGAGAAGGTGAAGAAGGCTTTAGAACTCTCTCAAAAAATCACAGATATGATTGGAATACCGTTGGAATTTGAAGACATGTACGATATTATCGGCTTCCTTCCAAGCAGAATGCACGGCTCAGGGTCGCTAACGAAATATTGGGCGCACGGAGGCAATGGATTCAAACTGAGAGGTATTGAAGCAAGACAGCACTCGACTTGCGAATGGATTCGTCGGATGCAGATTCAAGCGCTTGAACTCCTCATGCAAAATATATCTGAAGGAAACAAATTCAATTCTTATTTGGTGCAAAAAAATATCATTAGCATACTAGAAGATAGTTTGCAAGCCCTAAACACCAATCTGGTTTCGCCAATAGAATTAGTTGTAACCAAGCGAGTAACAAAACGCATACCGGAATTTGCTGTAACAACAACAACTCAATTGGCATTAATTCGTGCTAAAAATCTTGGCCACGAAATACTTCCCGGAAGAAAGGTGAGATATGTCGTGACAAAGCCGATCTCAAACAAGCCACTATCACGAGTAATTCTTTCTGAAGAGTTAACAAAAAAGGACTTGGTAAATGTTGATGTTGAATATTACAAGGGTTTGGCGATCAGGGCTATTTGGGCAATTCTAGGTCCGTTTGGGTGGACTGATGATGAGATAATTAACGGTAAGAAAAAATTCACTCTATTCGATTTCATCGATTCTTTCGATACTAAGTCTGCTATGGATGATTTTACTTGTTGATTCGTACAGAGTTTCTTGGCTGTCCCTCTGCTTATAGTATCCTGAGCTTCTACTTGGTAGATGTAAAAGCCACAATTTCTTTTCCCCATTAATTCTTCTTTGCTTACCTAATAGAGAAATTGAGCATCGGTTTTCAACCATTGTCAATAAAGACCGGTGCCTCTGTGAATACGGATTCTTTGATGTGATTACAACGATGCTCGTATTGTACTTCACAGCAATTTGAGACAGGATATTCATTGATTTGCGAAGTAATGAACGGGACTCGTAATCATTTATCTGGGGGTCTAGATGCATTGTAATGGGGCCGTCTATAACAACTAATTTTGCTCGTGTAATCTTTATTTCGCGTTGGAGTCTCTCGATTAAATGTGCAAATTGGTGGACGGTAAAACCTCTGCCTACGAATAGTCCATGAAGTAATTGTTCAGAATCGGGAATGGTATGCGGGAAATTTTTGATGATGGTGGCTGGGTTGAATCTGCAAGCACCATCGATCCAGTGTACATATTCACCGCTCATCAAAGCCATCGCAGTCCAAGCTTCGGCAAATATACGCATAGATTTTCCAGAATGCCCCGGGCCCCTAAGGTGGTACAAGGCCCCTTTACGGGGTAATATTTGCACTTCATCGATTCTATTGCCGACACGGCTTGGTAAATTTACGGGCATTGCTTTTTCTCGCTGAGCTTATTATGAAACATCTGGCATAGGACACTGTCTTGAAAGTGAATGTAAATGTGAAAATAGCACTAATCTAACAATCGTAGCATTGAGAAGGGGTAACACACACGGCTGTATATGCAGAGAGCGATTATGGCGATGTTCCTTGTTCTGCTCTTCTGTCTTGCGCCGTTAAGTGGGTGTCTCGGTGAATCCGATGATTCATCATTGAAACTGGATGATGCAACCATTACTCCGTCCCAATTAATCGGTGGAACATTTCAGGGTTTGACCATCGCCGCAGATTCTGACATGGCGGCGTTTATTCCATATCTGATTCTAAATCCTGAAACAGGTTTTGTACAAAATTCAACGGTTGTTGACATAAAGGGCGGAGAATCGATTCTAGTCACGGTCTTGGCTCCGCCAAGAACCGATACTGCGGTTGTTCTTCTTGGAGAATATGGGCGAGAGAATTGGCCGATTAGAGACTTAGACGAATCTTGGAGAACGTGGTATGCAAGAGACGGTCATGAAAGTAAATCAAATGATGGCATAATGAGAGTTTCATCAAACTCTTCACTCGACGCCGTATTGCCTTCAGATTCAAATGGTGGCACAGTAATTGTTGCAAGAATTGCAATCGACCGCCCTATGAAGCCCGGATACCCAGAAGATGAAGGAGGTAGGCATTCGACCGGCGTAGTAAATGGAAGAACCACATACAATTATCTCTCGATGTTTACCGATGAATCGTTAGATGGTTTAGATCTCGCAGACGGCGCAGTTGGATATCTCGACAGGTGGGCTGGCCAAAACAATCCAGCATACGAAGATGCTGCATTACACATCATTGCTGAATTGGAAAGATTTGGTTTAGAAGTTATGGCACACCGTTTTGAATACACTGACATTTTTGGAAGACAAAATCCCGAAGCCTACAACATATGTGGTTACAGGTGGGGAGAGGTTGATTCTGACAAATGGATGGTTTTCGGAGCCCACTTCGATGTTGCTCCTCCCGCAAATTTAGTCGCATTAGACCCTCACGTTACGGGCTCGAGAACCTATGGAACAAGAGTCGGCGCATACGACAATACCGCTGGAACTAGCATGGTCATGACCGTCGCTGAAGCAATGGCGGGATATAAGACGAGAAACACGATGGTTTTCTGTCTGTGGTCTGGAGAAGAGGGTGGTAAGAGAGGTAGTGATTACTGGACCGATTACTGGGTCAAGGAAGATAATCCAAATGTCGAAGTTACAAACTACGTGAATTTAGACATGGCAGGTGTAAATTGGCCAGGAGGAGGAGGCGCTCCCCATGGCGATCCTAACCCTGAAATCGACCCGGACGGATATCCAAAAGATGAGGAAGTTTGGCCGATGAGAGTATACATCGGCCCTAGTCTTGACCACGATGTAATGAATCAACCAGGTATGGTAAACTTAGCAATGTGGATTGGTTCTGACGCCATAGGTGTGGAAGAACAAATGTCATCACTTATCGGTACTGATTTACCTGCCGATACTTGGAAAGTGGACGATTGGTTGCAAAAAGATAGGCCTGAGATAATCGTTTACGAAGATACAACTGCACGTTCCGACCATGCGACCTTCCAAGACAATTTAGGAACTGTAACAATGGGCTTTGGAGGCCTTGTCGATGGATATTGGTGCTACCACCAAACGTGTGACACACTCGATGAAATGGAAGATTGGATGGATACTTCAAACAAGGATTACGGTGATTCGCAAAGTGGAACCAGTAACCTTGTTGACGCTCTTGACACCATCACTTGGTGGGCGACCTACTCATTCTTCCACTTGGATGAAAACCCTGTAAGAAATGCCTATCTTGAATCAGAATAGATTCGCAATCTGTACTGCTAAGTCGATAGCGCTCCACGTGCCAGTCCACATCATTGCTAACAGTCCGATGAATGTCATGAATGAAATTAACCAAACTGTTTCATTCCAATCTTTGACCTTAACACCGTCTAATGGCCCCGCAGGAATCATATTGAATGCTCCAAGAATGAGGTTAGCCATTATCCAAAAAACTACTCCATCGTAAACCATCGCTTTCAGATTTATGGACCCGCCTGATAGATATTCCATTCCGGCTGCACCTTGGGATCCTGTAATTCCGAGTAAAATTCCACCGAGTGGAATTCCTATCAAGAAGAGGCTGAAATTTACTGCAGGTCCGGCGATTGCAATATGGCCGTTTTGTCTTCTAGTAACCAAACCTGCGACCATGACTGCTCCAGGCGCCATGAATACTATCCCCAGAATTGCAGATAGGCCTAAACCAAATTTTAGACCGGATGGGTCTGCTCTAAATTCTGCCCAACATCCGTATTTTTTTGCAATTATTTTGTGTCCTATCTCGTGTAACAAAAAAGCGGGGCCTACAGCGATTAACATCACTGGCATAGAAAGAAAAAGAACTGCTACCCATGAAGCAGTTGAACTGAAGGTTGAAGCACCAAATAACCCACCTACACGCATTAAACCCAATGCGATCGTGAAAGCTACTGTAGCAAGTATCAAATGTTCCTTCTCTTCTTTGCTAAAATGCCATAGTTTACCTTTGTGCAATTCGACTGGTTGTCTATTATTTACACCAAAAAATCCGCCTTGGGTATTCATGTGGACTGTTCCATCTGCGGTTTTATGAGCATGAACCCTGTGAACCCTTTGAGTTGGCTTTGGAAAGAAATCATCTTCAAGGATGTCTGCCCTTGGATCCCTCGCCATGTTCAGAATGAAGCGCCGGTATCATTTGAAGCCTCGTGTAAAAGCATTCATTGCACTGGATAGTTAGGCGGAATCATGGCGATGCCAAGGAGGGCAATGAAAGACTTGGGTTTTCAAGCCTGTTGTCTCCGCTGTGATGCTCCTGATGTAGCCGGTAGCGAAAGGTGTAGATCATGCATCAAACATCACACAAGGGTAAGAGATTTGATCGCTAAGGCGCCACAATCAGACGAATTATTTCAATTAGCAAGAGAGCTTTTGTCTCTTGCAGCTGAGCCACACAAATACGACCATGACGAGGTTCATGGAAGGACGCTAAGAGAGCAGCAATTTCTCGCTAACTCAATTGCGGGCGCTAAGCCGTTACCGACTGCGGGTGAAATAGAAGCGGTTTTCACCGCCCAACGGAATGCAGACAAAACTAGTATTGTTCAAAGTGTTGCAAATCAGAATCCTTGGAGGGATGAGTTACCTCCTGAAGACGTTCTTGAAATGATGGCTACGAGTCTTGAGGTTGAAGATTTAGATTACGGCGCTAGAACCGTTCCGAGTAAACCAATTGCACCTGTTGATAGATCAGATAGGATTGGAGAAGACAGGGCTATGGTTGACAGGGTTGAGGCTGAAAAGGCATCACAGAGTGCCCCTGAACCAGTTAAAGGGATTGTTGAGGCCGCAACCCTATCCGAAAGGCAGAGGGATAGGGATGAGTGGGAGTCTGTGAAATCAGAAGTGAAAAAATTACTTGATGATGATTTAGACTTATAGTCTTCTTGAATAGTGATTATTATTTTCCTTTGTCAACAAACTTAAAGTGGTTATGCTAGTTTTTTTTACTCACAGCCTTCCAAGGTATAATTTACCCTAGTTGTGCCCCTTCCCTTGTTTTTTGTTCCTAAAAATTGTAGCTCTCCAATCTCACTCAAATTCCTAACATGTGTTCCAGCGCAAGGGCACAGGTCAACGTTTTCTCCAATTTTTATTACACGTAATTGCTTGACTGATATTGGTAACAAATCCATATTTGTTCGCTCCGGAGGCATGATTGAATTGATCTCATCTCTGGTCATTATACTATCTGTAACTGGAATTGCTTCATCGACCATGTCATTCGCTTTTTGGAATAACTCGTCAATCATTTCATCGCTGAACTTTATTGGGTTAAAGTCGATTCTCGACCTATCGGAGTGAATTTGATTCCCTACGGTTCGTGCTCCATCATACATTTCGTAGACTAATCCACTAACCAAATGCTGAGCGGTGTGCATCCTCATGTGGGCGTGTCTGCGATCCCAATCAATGGTTCCCTCAACAACATCGCCACTCGATAGCCCGTGGTCATTTCCGACGAAATGTTGGATGTCGGCTCTTCCTCTAACCTCGGTTACTTTTACCGAACCTCCATCCCAATTTATCTTACCAGTGTCCCAGTTCTGCCCCCCGCCAAGTGGATAAAACAGAGTTTTGTCTAAAATAACAGAATTATCATCGGCTGAGATGACTTTGGCCTCGAATTCTTTGATGTAGCATGAATCGATGCTTTTCATGTACAACTTCTCAGTCGCCATGTTTCTCTCAAGTAGCAATACCTCTCAAAGGTTTGCTTGTGCATATTTTACCGCGTTTTGAAAAATCTTCATTCCTTCGGCTAAAATTTCTTCATTCACATCTCCTCTTGTGTGATGAGGATGTAAGAAATTGGCGTAAGCGGCCTCTGGATGAGGCATTAATCCGAAGACTAGTCCAGTAGGGTCGCATATTCCCGCAATATTCCTAATGCTACCATTTGGGCAAATAGGGAATGGTAGGTCTTCATCGGTTATACCGGAGCCAGGTTCTGTGGAAGGGTCCACATATCTCGTAACGAGCTGGTTATTCTCCGAAAGTCGGTCCAAATCTTCGCTTGACGGCATAACAAATCTTCCTTCGCCATGCCTAACTGGGCATTCGATTCTAGTGATGCCTTTTGTCCAAATGCAGGGGCTATCCGGGTCGAACTCGAGTGTTACCCATCGGTCTTCGTATCTCCCACTATTGTTCAAAGTTAGGCTTGCAGTTTGTTCAAAGTCAGGAATTTCTTTACCTGGGAGTAATCCTGTTTTTACCAAAACTTGGAATCCGTTACATATTCCGATTATCGGTTTGCCGTCTGCGACGAATTGGGTAAGTTGGTCTCGCATAGCAAACCGCATTCTATTTCCTAAAAGCCTGCCTGAGCCAAGGTGGTCGCCGAATGAGAAACCTCCTGGTACCGCTAAGATGTGGAATTCAGATAAGTCCCTTTCACCTTTAACGAACCTATTGACGTGGACTCTTTCGCTAGTTGCCCCCGCTAACTCGAATACTGCTGCAGTTTCTCTATCGCAGTTTATACCAAAACCAAAGAGTATTGCGACTTTTGGTGTTTCTACCATCATTGTACACCTCCTGTCATGTCGAGCTTGCCTTTCCAAGCGCTAACTATTGATTCGACTTGAGATTCGATTATGACCTCGTCTCCGTCGTAAATAACGAGGGTATCCGATTCGGTAGTCTCTCCAAGATAGGTTATCGGTGTTCCTTTCATTACATTTCTAAATTCTTCTTTGTTAGATTGCTTTACTCCAACTATGATTCGCCCAAGGGATTCTCCCCAAAGTCTGCCCCATACGTTCGCATCTCCAGGCCCGTCGATGTCTATTGCCGCGCCTGTTCGTCCACCAATGCACATTTCTGCAATTGCTACCGCTACGCCTCCTTCACTACAGTCATGAGCCGTTCTTACAAGTCCTGAATGAATTGCTTTTGAAAGTGCTTTGTAGGATTGTAATTTCTTTTCTGGGTCAGGTAAACTAGGTACAGCCCCGCCAATTCCTGATGTTTCTCCGTCTTCTTTCATCATAAATGCGAGTTCGCTTGCTCCAAGTTCTTGCTTCGATTCTCCCACGAGGTAAAGGCTCTCACCTGGCTTCAAATCTGATGTGGTTGTGTAGCGAACATCGGGTTGGTCTCCAAATAGTGAAAATAGTAGAGTCGGCGGTATTGAAATTTTATTTTCGCCAGTGCCATAATCGTTTTTCATTGAATCTTTTCCAGAAATACAAGGTACGAAGTAAGCCCTGCAGATTCTTTCTAATTCACGATTTGCTCTGACTAATTGGGCAAGTTTGAATTGCCCGTCTGGGGTCTTTTTACTCTCGATGGGGTCTGGCCAACAAAAGTTGTCTAAGCCTGCTATTTTATCGAGATTTACTCCTGCACAGACGGCGTTCCTGACCGCCTCATCAACCGCCGCTACCGCCATAGCGCCCGCATCAATGTCGCTATACCTCGGAGATATTCCGTTTGAAACCACGAGGCCGTGAGTTGACCCGTGAATTGGGGCTAGCACTCCAGCGTCTCCAGGCCCGTCTTTTTCCACTCCAACAAATGGTTTAACTGCGGTCTGAGCAATGACTTCGTGGTCGTATTGTCTTACCCATGTTTCCTTCGACGCAATGTTGGGCCGTGCCAACATTCGTAACAATAATTCAGAATGATTCGAATTGTTACTTGGTATGAATTCTTCATGTTTTGGCGAACTCCATTTGCTCTTTAATTTGAGTTGTGGAACGCCGTCATGTAAGAACTCAATCGGTAATGATGCGACGGTGTTCTGTCCGTGCATTACGTGGAAGTCGCCGGTATCGGTGAAGTCCGCTACCCATGTTGCTTCTACTTCATGTAGTTCAGCAAGCGCTTCGAATTTTGCGACGTCGCTTTCTCTAACAGCGACCGTCATTCTCTCCTGTGATTCTGATACCAAAATTTCCCATGATGATAGCCCGGCCTGCTTTAGGGGAACTTTGGCTAGATCTATTCTACATCCGTTAGTGTATTCTGCCATTTCTCCAATACTAGACGATAACCCGCCTGCACCGTTATCAGTAATACATGTGATAAGTCCCTCGTCTCTCGCTTCAAGGATCATGTCTAACATTTTCTTTTGAGTAATAGGGTCGCCGATTTGTACTGCGCTCGAGGGTGATTCTTCTGTTAGTTCAAGTGAAGAAAATGTTGCTCCGTGAATTCCATCATAACCGACTCTCCCCCCTACCATGTAGACTCTGTCTCCAGCCTCTGGATTCTTTACGTGAGATTCCCTGCCGTCAGCAAGCTTTCGTGGCATTATTCCGATGGTTCCGCAATAAACTAGTGGTTTTCCGATATACCTATCATCGAATACTATGGCTCCATTCACTGTTGGTATTCCACTTTCATTTCCTCCAACCCTAACTCCGGCATGCACACCACGCAATACCCTTGAGGGGTGGAATAGATTCTCTGGTAAGTCGCCTTCCCAGTCTGGTGGACCAAAACAAAATACGTCGGTATTTGCAATAGGCCTTGCTCCTAATCCGGTTCCCAAAATGTCACGATTTACCCCGACAATTCCCGTCATTGCTCCACCATAGGGGTCAAGCGCGCTTGGAGAATTATGGGTCTCGGCTTTCATACACATTGACCAATCTTCATCCCAGGCGATTACCCCGGAATTGTCGTGAAATACCGATAGTAACCAGTCTACCTCTTCTTTCATCTCGAGAGTGGGTTTCATGATGTGGGTTTTGAATAGCGAGTCTATTTCCGTATCTTCGCCGGTTTCCTCGTCGATATGATGGATGTGTGCGGCGAATATTTTGTGTTTGCAGTGTTCAGACCAGGTCTGAGCAAGACACTCCAATTCTACATCTGTAGGTGCGGATTCTGGCAATCCCATTATCCTGCGATGTTCCTGGACAGATGGGTCGCGATAATGCTCCTGAATTGTTTGCATCTCTTCGAGATTAAGAGCTAATAGTCCGTCTTCAGAAATTCGAATTAATTCCTCGTCTGAAACCTCGAGGTTTATCGCTGCGGGTTCCGTGTAAGATGCTGGTTGCACCGGTACGTACTCTATTACGGGGAATTCTTCGCCTTTTTTTGATACAAATGCTCTTTCAATTAATCCGTTGTGAAGTTGTTTTGAAAGCCATTGGGAGTCCAAGCCATCTGGAACTCCACTGAATGTGTAAGTGATGTATGTAGAGACTCTTGCATCTTCTCCAGCGTTCGGAAAAATGGTTTTGAAACCATCTAGCGCTGCTTTTCCGGGATTGTCCGTCACACCTGGTTTGAATCCGATCGTGACCACAATGTCTGGAGATTCGGGAAATAGTTCCGAGTTTGTTAGATGCAGAGCGTCTGTGGAACTTACCTCGATAATTGGATCTGCAAAGATGTCGTCTGCTCTCACGGCTATTTCATCAGATGTAATTTCACTATCTACTAAAAATCCAACAATCGACCTTACATTGGCGATTTGTATTCCGTGGTCGGCTTCCAGTTGCCTTTTGACGGAGTTGCCTCTAACATCTCTCATGCCTTCTCCGAGTTTTGGAGTCGCTTCCACTCTGACTACATTTGAGGGCACTTGTTACACCTGCCCCCTTCGGGGGCAGACGGACGGCAGAGACTACCGTCCATGAATACTGCGCTTGGAAAAATGCTCTGATTTCAGCCTTCAGAGCATTTCAGAAAGGAACTGTCCGGTGTAACTCTTTTTTGATTTAGCAACCTTTTCTGGCGTTCCTTCGGCGACAATTTTGCCCCCTCTATCTCCACCTTCTGGTCCTAAATCGATTATCCAATCTGCGGATTTTACCACGTCTAAATGGTGTTCAATGACAACGATTGAGTGCCCCGTTGTTCTCAATCTTAGTAAAACGTCGATTAGTTGTTGGACATCTGAGAATGAGAGCCCTGTTGTTGGTTCATCGAGGATATACATTGTATGTTTGTGCGGAGGCCTTCGTAATTCGCTAGCAAGTTTCACCCTTTGGGCTTCCCCGCCTGAAAGTGTCGTTGCGGGTTGCCCCAACCGAATATATCCGAGTCCAACGTCGTTGATTGTTGATAATGTGCGATGTAATTTCTTATGATTTGCAAAGAATTCGACGGCCTCCTTTACCGGCATTTCCAGTATATCGTGGATGTTTTTGCCTTTCCATGTAACCTCAAGGGTTTCCCGAGTGTAGCGTTTCCCATCGCAAATATCGCAGGTTATCCACACATCGGGTAAGAAATTCATTTCTAATTTGATCGAGCCCCCGCCACTACAGGCTTCGCACCTTCCACCCTTTACGTTGAAAGAGAAGTGTCCTGGTTTGTATCCCCTTTCTTTGGAAATTTTGGTTTCAGAAAATAACTTCCTGATTTCGTCGAATGCTTTAGTGTAGGTGGCTGGGTTAGAGCGTGGCGTTCTACCAATTGGAGATTGGTCGATGACAATTACTTTGTCCACGTTTTCAATGCCTTCAATGCTATCATGAGTTCCCGGTTGAGCATCTGTTCTGTTTATTTCTCTCTGAAGGGCAGGAGCGAGAATTCCAGATACAAGTGAAGATTTTCCTGAGCCTGAAACTCCAGTAATTGCAGTAAGACATCCTAGTGGAATCTTTGCGTTTATGTCATTTAGATTATTTTGGCGAGCGCCCTTTATCTCCAAGAATCCTTTTTCCGGTTTGGTTCTTTTCTTTGGTGTCTGAATTGATCTTTTTCCAGATAAGTATGCTCCGGTTACTGATTTTTTAGCCTTCATGACTTCTTTCGGTGGGCCGTTAGCAACTATTTCCCCTCCCTCAACTCCGGCTCCGGGGCCTAGGTCGCAAAGCCAATCTGCTTGTCTTAAGGTCTCTTCGTCGTGTTCCACAACTAGGAGAGTGTTGCCCAAGTCAGATAGTTCTCTTAATGTTGACAATAACCTTTCATTATCTCTTTGATGTAGCCCAATTGATGGTTCGTCAAGGACGTACATCACCCCGGTTAATCTGCTACCAATTTGGGTAGCTAACCTTATTCTTTGAGATTCGCCACCTGAAAGGGTGTTTGCTCTTCTGTCCAGTGTCAAATAGTCAAGACCTACGTCGTTCAAAAAGCCTAGCCTGCTTTCTATTTCCTTGATGATTTCTTTTCCAATGAATGCGCTTCTTTCATCTAATTCATTTGCGGTACTACCTTCTCCCCTGAAAGAGCGAATAATTTGCAAGGCTTCGAATACGCTTGATGCACCTATCTCTGGAAGGCGTTTACCGCCTACGGTTACACCTCTTGCCGCATCGTTGAGTTTTTCTCCGCCACATGTGGTGCAGTCCTCATCATTCATGCACGCAATTAGCCGATTTCTCGTACGGTCAGAACTTGTCTCTGTATACGTCTTTTGAAGTCTACCGTAAACTCCTTCCCATGGTTTACTGTATTGATATAACGACCCTGTTTCAGAATGGAATTCGAAATGAATAATTGTAGAACCGGAACCATTCAAAATTATGTCCCTGTCATCTTCATCTAATGAGCCGAATGGTACATTTGTGGGAATTCCATAATGTTCAGCTGTTTGCTCCATTAGTTTCCTATACCAATGAGGAGACATTGATTGTCTCCATGGAATAATACAACCTTCGGAAATTGTTGAGTGTCTATCAACCAATAAATCCTCACTGAATCTCCTTTGCACCCCTAATCCCTGACAAGCAGGGCAGGCCCCCAGAGGGGAGTTGAAAGAGAATACTCGCGGGCTCATCTCGGGCATGAATGCGCCGTGTTCGGCACATGCGAATTCTTCTGACCAGGCCAATGTTTCTCCCTGTTTTGTATTCATAGCGCGAGACCCTTCGTCATGTTCGAATTCTTCATCCGGGGCTTTTATGCTTTCAATCGCTACAGTTCCTCCGCCGATTCTAAGAGAAGACTCTACAGCCTCTGTTAGTCTCTGCCTTCGGTCTTTTGTGCATCGAATTCTATCTACTCGTACATCGATATCGTGACGAAGATTCTTGTCCAGATTATGCTCATCTTCGAAAGATGCTTCTCTACCGTTGATTCTGCCTTCCGTCCAACCTTGTTCAACCAAATTTCTGAACAAGTCGGCATGTGTTCCCTTCCTGTTTCTTATTGCCGGGCTCCAAACTGCTATGGCGTGGCCTTCCATGTGCCAAATGATGTCATCAACGATTTCTTGGACGGTCCTTCTTGCTACTTCAACTCCACAGGTTGGGCAATGAGGTTTCCCGATTCGGGCCCACATTAATCGAAGATAATCCATTATTTCCGTGACTGTCGCAACAGTAGACCTAGGGTTGTGACTGCCTTGTTTCTGATCTATCGAAATCGCAGGAGATAGTCCTTCAATACTATCGCAGTCTGCTTTCTTCATTTGACCAATAAATTGTCTTGCGTACGAAGACAGACTTTCGACATATCTCCTTTGACCTTCAGCATACAACGTGTCGAAAGCAAGAGAAGATTTGCCTGAGCCAGATACTCCTGAGATAACTACGAATTTTCCCCTTGGGAGTTTTACATCTATGTCTTGTAAATTATGAGTTCTTGCCCCACGGACTTCTATCCAAGAATCGTCCGTAGGTTTCCCCATACGCCTCGTCGCGAGTCAAGAGTTCTTGAGTCCTTGCTTATCAGTTAGGCCCAAATGGGATGGGGGCTTCAAACCGCATCGGGTCATCTGTAACCGGATGAAGTATCTCTAGAGAGGTTGCATGTAGTGCAATTCGCCCGATTGGATTGCCTTCTGCGCCGTGTTGATTGTCTCCAATCACCGGGCACCCAATATTTGCTAATCCTACTCTAATTTGGTGGCGACGGCCCGTCTCTATGGTAAGAGCTAGCAGGCTTGCAACCTCATCTTGGTCTTCTACGCTCCAATGAGTTATTGCCTCCTTAGCCTGGGGGTGTTTGTGATTTACCGCCTTCACTCTTAGGAATTTATCTTCAAGGAGCCATTCTCTAATTGTCCCATAATTGGTTTGAGGCTTGCCTTGAACTAGTGCATGGTACACTCTGTGAACCGATCTGTCAGCAAATTGTTCTTGCAGGTAGTCTTTCGATTGCTTGTCTTTTGCAAAAATCATAACTCCTGATGTTTCTCTATCGAGTCTATGAACTATGTAGGCCCACGCTTTTTTATTTTCAAATTGGACATATTCCATAACCCTTGAATGAAGGGTGTCAGGCTCCATCTTATCTGTAGAAACCGACAGCAACCCTGCCTGTTTATTCACTACAATAATGTCCTCGTCTTCATAGAGGATTTTGATTCTAACTTTTTGTTTGGGTTTCTTAGGATTAGGGGATTTTTCATCGGCTGTTTTTCGGTTTAGAATTCTTATCTCGCTTCCTTTGTGGACCACTTGTTTAGCTTTATGGACTATTTTTCCATCAACCTCAACACGACCTTCTGTAAGCATTTTTCGGAGTTTGTTTTTCTTGGATTCTGGGTAAATTGTCGAAAGTGCTACCAATAATTCAATATCGGACTCCACTTTCATTTTTCACCCTCACAAAAATATAATTTCGACGATTTTTCCAATCGGATATTCCTCTCCGGGTTTTAGAACGACCAGTGCTTCGCTATGAGCCATGCTAGCAATATTTCCTGAGCCTTGGTGGATTTTTTGTGAAGCTATCAATTCATTATCTCCCTTTTCGATTGAAACCCTTCTCAGTGTGAGGCAGTCTTTTGTTGGCTTCACCACAGTAGAGAGTCTCGCAAATGCGCGTTTTTCAACTGGCCCTTCTGCGCCAGTTAAGTTTCTAATCCAAGGCGCTACAATCATTCTAAACACTACGTGAGAACTTACCGGGTTTCCAGGTAGGCCGAAAATCGGGGTTGAATTCCAAAGTCCGAAGAGGGGGGGCGACCCTGGTCTCAGCTTAACTCTCCAAAAATCAAGAGTTCCTTCCTGTTCCATTATTTTTCTTACAAGGTCCCATTCTCCCATCGAAACTCCCCCGCTTGTCAAAATTAAATCGCATGATTCTGATGCCTCATTCAGTGTCTGTCGTAGATCTTCAAGTGTGTCCCCTACACATTGCATTCTGACTGGTTCGTGTCCAAGCCATTTGACCAATCCTGCAATTCCAAAGGAATTAGATTCGTAAATTTGCCCTCTTTGTAATTCTTGACCGGGTTGAATTAATTCATCACCTGTCGAAATTATTGCTACTTTAAGCGGTTTGAAAACTGGCAATTTTTCATACCCCATAGTAGCGCACATGCTTATCTGTGATGGTGTAAGAAGAGTTCCAGAAGTTATTGCGACTTGGCCTTTTGTTAGATTCTCGCCCTTGAGTCTAATAAAATCCGGCATTGATTCTTTTAGCAAAGTAACTTTATCGCCATCAACATCTGTCATTTCAATTTGTAAGATTGAGTTTGCTCCTCGAGGCATCGGAGCCCCAGTCATTATTCTAACAGCCTGGCCTTTTTCCACAAACACGTCATCTTCCTGACCTGCGGCCTGTATAGTAGCGATGATGTCAAGTGTTGTTGGGGGGGCTATTGTGTCCTCATGACGCATAGCAAAGCCGTCCATCGCTGAATTGTCGAATGGTGGATCGTCGACTTTCGATACCAAATCTGTGGCTAGAATTTTGTCATGGCAAAGGTCTAGGGGTAATTCTTCGATACCGATATCTAATTTTCTTTTCATGCATATTTCCAATGCTTCATGGAGTTGGACGAAATAAGGTACTTCAGGCATTTTTTCACCTCAAATATAACTTGTAAAATCTATCACATATCGAATCAAACTTAGTGATATTGCACATAAGAACACCAACGTAACCAATTCTTTTGAAACATATTTTATAGAATATTTTGCTCCAAAATATGCGCAGGAAAATATCAGTATTGGGATTATAATTACCGGCAATAGTCCTATCTGTTCTAACAGCCCAGACGCTTTACCGCCTACGATTATGTGACTTGTTAACGAAACCGGTACGATAGTTGCTCCGATTAAAAAGCTAGTTCCGGCGGCCTTCTTTGCGTCCATGTTTAGAATCGCCCGGTTTAGAGTGACCAATATCGCCCCGCCACCGATTCCCAATATCCCAGATAGTGTTCCAGCAACGCCTGCGCCTAATTGATAGATGTTCTTTTTTTCATTGAAATTTGCCTCTTCAACAAACTTTTCCGTTTGTTTTCTATAAATTGAAATAGTCTTGATAAAAACCATTGTAATTACCAGAGAAGCAATGATTTTTATTCCAATGTCGCCTACTAAATCCGTCATTTTGGATGCAAGAAGGGTTCCGATTATTGCCATCGGTATTGCTACTATTCTTGCTGCGTTTGCTACTTGATTGTCCGCATGGCCTGCTTTCGAATGTGCCAAACTACTTCCCGTAGCGACCATAAAAATCAGAGTTAGTGAGCCTAAAACGGCTTCCAAAATCTCCCATCCAAGCATGTAGTGCAAAATCGGAACAAATAGGATACCGCCCCCTAAACCGAGAGGGCTAAACACGGTCGCTATTACAAATAAGGAAAATATTGCAAGAATTGTCATTATTTCCAAATTATCATACCTTCTTTTTGAAATCTAACCAAAAGTCAAATTATCGAGCCTTTGGCTTTAACTTAGTTGAATTGTTCTTGGTGTTCGCAGTGCGGACATGTGATTGTGTATTTCGATCTTTTCGGCTTTGGAACCGTCATAATACTGCCACACATCTGACATTGATGTTTGATAGTGTCTGGTTCTTTTGGTTTTTCTGGGTCGTTTAATGTCCGACCAACGTCCGTAGACCACCCTAATGAATCAGAATACGAATCGGTCTTCTTTATTTTCGAACTCTTTAGAGAGAGTCGGATTTTCTTTTTCTTCTTACGACGCTTGCCGGGGGGAGCTTTAGTCGCCATGAGAACTCCCTTGATGTCACTGTATTCAACGACTTCGGCTCTAATCATCAAAAAAAATCTACACAATTATTCTCGATTCACCGTTTACTGGCTGATGGACAATGTGCCCTGCTGCCTCCAAATCTTGAACGAGTGGGGGCCTTGCATGATTTGCATCAGTATGGTATACTACTACCGTTTCAGCCTCACATTTTTCTGCGAAATTAACAATTTCCGAATGTCCTGCGTGTGTAGAAAACGAAAATTGATGGACGTCTAAATCGATGGGTGTATTTTTATTCCAAATTGGAACCTGCTTTTCATCCAAAAGCATCCTGCCACCAGAACCTCTCGCCTGATAGCCAGTTAGTAATACTGCGTTCCTTGGGTCCATTCTAAGTCTGTTAAGATACCAAATTGATGGGCCACCATCCAACATTCCTGACGTTGAAACTATGCAGTCTGCGTTGAGTGCTTTCTTTTTATCTGATTTTGACGAGACTTTTTTGCACCATTTCCAGGCATCCTGTAGTTTAGCTGGATCTCTCAAAGACTCGGGGTGCTCTAACTGTAGCCGGGCTACAGATTTCCCCATCCCATCCACGTGAACATCTAACTCTGGGAGATATTGGTGTAGCATCATTACTACGTCCTGGGTGCGCCCATTTGCAAAAGCAGGAATTAGAGCCGTTCCTCCTTTATCGGTTATTTCTACAATTTTTTTGATAAATTCCTCTATCGTTTCGGTTTTTGGTTTGTGGTCTCTACCACCATAAGTTCCCTCAACAAATAGAATATCACACTTCTCTGGTCTTGCTCCTTTTGTAAGGGGTGAGTCCCTTGTGTCAAAATCCCCAGTGAAGAGAAGTTTGTGAGTATTTGTCTCTACGTTCAACATAGCGGCGCCTGGAATATGTCCTGCTCTTGTGAGTTTCAACTTCCAACCTTCTTCACTCCACGGTTCGCCGAATTTGTGAGTCTTCCAAGACGCTACGGCTGCATCGATATCTCTCTTATCCCAAGCGAGAGGATATCCCTCCAGTTGACTAACTTTATAACAATCATTCCACATCATTCTACTAATTTCTGCCGTCAACTCTGTACCGTGCAGTGTAGTTCGATAATTAGAGCATAGCCATGGAGCCATACCTAAATGATCAATGTGTGAATGAGTGATTATTGCATTTTTTATTGGTGGTGCCTCGTTCGGATATTTTGGTGGATCTGTAGGAGCTAATCCATAGTCAAGAAGCATCTTTGTACCTGATGAATCTTCAAATACACAACCAACATTTCCAACCTCATTTCCTCCACCGAGGTAATGATAACGTGTACCTTTCTCGGGAGGACTTATTGGATAATTTGAAGTCCGACCTGGTGAATACATTACCATGTATATACCCAATAAGTTCTGAGAGATGAATATACCTGACCCCTATATTTCCTATGGAGATAAATTATGATTAGTTGATTTTGTTTTCCAACGATGAATATTATTTACTTCACGCGTTAAACATCAATGGGGCTTACTTCGTCTCTCTAATTATCATCATTCATTACTTCTGTCACTCTTTATAATCTAAAGTTTCCAATGGAAAGAAAGGGGTCTAATCCTAATGTTTCTTTTTTTAAAAAAAATGAAATCTATTGCTTCCACTCGAATTTTTAATATTCAACAAAATTATTTTTTCATATCTTTACTCAAATTTCCATTGGTTATTCGGCGAAGGTGATTTGAGTTAGTTACCACTGGAATAAACATGGCACAACATCGTAACCAACTATTTGTTGTCGATGAAAAGTTGTGTTATGGTTGTGGTGCCTGTATTGGTCTTTGCCCTACAAATGCGTTAGATCTTATTGATAGGTTAGCAGTTGTCACACAGGAAGATTGTACACTATGCAACCATTGCATACCATCTTGTCCAGTATTTGCTCTATCAATAGTAGGTGTGCAAAATTGATATCCATAGCTGGTGGAGGATTGAGAGGACTTAATTGCGCCATTTTTCTTTTGAAGAATGAATATGAAGTAAAAATTTATGAAACCAGACAAGAGATTGGTAACCCAATCAGATCCCCAGGAATTATAAAAAATTTAGATCCGAATATGATTTCAGCATGCAATGCAAAATCCAACGACTTTGGTTGGGGATTACGCAGAGAGTGGCTTGAGAAAAAATATGCAGAAAAGGTAGTCGACTTAGGAGGGGAAATAATTTTGAAAACCGAAGCGCCATCAGATGCAATAGACTGCCGTGGTGGCAAATCACCAGCACCAGGGTGGCCATCTAATAACCCAAAAGACGAGTCTTTGACTGTTTGGAGAGGTGGCATAACAATACAAAACAATATACCAAACATCTTTGAATTAAATACGATGACAGAGGATAAATTCTGTTTTGAACATTCAGATGGTTTGGTTGAATGTTGGATTAGAGGAGAGCTCCCAACCCCTCCTCAAGGATGGCTTGAAATAATTCAGGGAGAACATCCAATAAATGCAAATGAAATTTGGGCTGATAATTCATTATTAGAAGGGGTAATGATAGCCAAAAAAACAATTCAATCCCTACAGGAAGGAAACTAATATGCTACCAGACTTTGGACTATTGAATTACATTCAAGACACATCTCAAGGCTGTAGACACGTAACGTTAATTGATCCGGGAAAACAATCATCTGAAATAGCAACAAAACGGGCTATTACAGCAATAGAAGCGGGCTCAAACATGATATTTATTGGAGGATCTACAGACACTCCAAATGAGGTAGTCCACGAAACATGCAAGTCAATACAAGAAGCACTGGAACTCCAAATTTTCGCAGCAAGCCAGGACCCATCTTCAGATGAAGACATGTGGAAAATACCTGTGATTCTATTCCCCGGAGGGGCCCATGCATTATCTCCAGCCGCCGATGGAATTACATTCATGATGCTAATGAATTCAAGAACCAGGAGATTTCTAATCGAGGAGCAACTCAAAGGCGCTCCACATTTAGACAAATTTGGTGTTGAAGCAATACCCACCGGCTATCTTGTGTTTTCACCCGGCGGTAAAGTTGGTGAAGTCGGCGAAGCCGATTTAGTAACAAGCGACCAAACAGATTTAGTAAAATCATATGCAATTACAGCAAAGATGTATGGATTCAAAATACTGTATTTAGAAGCTGGAAGTGGTGCAGACACCCAAGTATCCCAAGATTGTATAAAAGCAGCAAGAGAAGTTGAAGAATTGTGTTTATTTGTCGGAGGAGGCATTCGATCTAAAGACCAAGCGAAGCTTGCCGCAATGTCAGGTGCTAACTGGGTTGTAACCGGTACACTAACCGAAGACGCCAACAATCTACAAGACCTTCATGAAAGAATTTCCGAAGTCGTCAAAGGGATTCAATCCTCGTCTTCGTAAAGAACAGGATCTCCACTTCCGCCCGGAGCATCGGGCCTGTCAGTGACAATATCCATTCCCTGCTCGATTACTTCTAACGCCTTATCCAAATCTACAGTTCCGCCGTCAGCTAGAGTTTTCATATCTTCAGCATTTGGCGAGGATATTTTTCTTTCAACATTTGGTGCGTTAGCATACACTTCTTTACGCAACTCTCTCTCATCGTGAGTTCTAACCAAGGAAAGCGAGTCTGCAAATGCCTGCCCGACAACCTCTCTTGTTCTTTCAGACCTTTTTGCTCCGTCTAATTCATGCATTGCAGAATCTCTTTGCGACTCTAATTCTCTAATTTCAGAAGTTCTATCAGTCAATGCAGCTTCAAGGTCGGAAATCGTTAACGACATTTGTTGGATTCTCTCATCTCTCTCAAATACATCATTATGCAATCTTCTTTCTCTTCTTCTTAGGGATTCATATTCACGGTTACGTTCTAGCAACCTTCTCTTTAATTCTTCAATTTGTTCAACGAGATAATCATGCTCTGCAGAAACCGAACGAGGGCCCTGCATTACGCGCTCTATTTGCTCTTCTAATTCACCAAGGCGCTTATCTCTTGCATCCAACAATCCTCTAAGTCTGTCCGCAATATCTCTTAGACGTTGTCTTTCTTCTTCCAAAGCATCGTTTGCAGCCTTTTCAGCATCCAAGTCCGCAGCCAGCGCATCCGCTTTCGCCTTCATAGCCCTAACTTCGTCTGCTGTAACACTTGTCAAACCAGCTTCCGCGGCCCTTTCTAATGCTTCAACAAGTTGTGACATTCGTCCTTCCATTTCAGCAATAATTTCGTCTTGCTGAGTCGTTAATTCTCTTAATTGCGAGGTCTCTTTCTCCAAAGACGCCTTTTCTTCAGCGGACAAACCAGCCCTGCTTTCAGCTAACTCTCCCTTGGAGTCTTCCAACATCCTTTCAAGATGGATAATTCTCGCATTTGCTTCTTCAAGGTGAGCCTCTGTAGTTTTGAGTTGAGCTACTTCAGGAGCGATTTCATCTTTCCTTTCTGCAAGGTCTAATTCTAGAATGCGCAACCTCTGTTTCGTAGTGACCAGATCTTCATTTCTATCTGCTAATTCTTGCCATGCAACAAGAACCTCCTCAACCAATTGCTCAACTGGGTATGCGCGTAACATTCCCTCAAGCGCAGCACGCTCATCACCGCCTGTTTCAGAGATGCGTCCTATGCCTCCAGATGGTGAAGTTCCCAGCGTCATTGCGACCTATCGCACACTAACCATTCTTCAACCTTTCATTGCCACACGGGCAAAAAAGCCGGTTTAGTGAACCCTTAATTGATAGCGGTATACTGCTCATCAGGCATATCTTGAGCGAGAGCCATTGCTCCTAGAGCGACCTTGTCGATTGGGTCTTCAACACAGGTAACGGTTACATCTCCAATGTCTGCAATCTCGTTTGCAATTGCGTCAGCAATTCCATCGATTAGAGAACCTCCTCCTGATAGGATGATATTGTTTCTTAGAACAGGTTGGTATTCAGGGTCAGCGCTTGCTACGATAGCCTTGATTGCATTTCCAACCTTGTTGATAATCATTGAACAAGCCGCTTTTATTAGGTCCCCAATGTCCACAACTTGCTTTTTACCTTCAACGGACAACTCAATCATCTGTTCTCTATCATCGCCACCAACATATGAGAATTCCTCTTTCCACTTTCTTACCATGTCTTTGGTAACTTGAGCGCCAGTGTATTTCTTCTTGACAAGTTCCATGAGTTGCAAATCGATCCAGTCGCCAGCTTCATTGATAGTCAACTGGTCTTCATCAGATGGGAATACACCATACAATCTTGCGATGTCAGTAGTTCCTGCACCAATATCAACAACGATTGAACCAGCGATTTCTCCGATTCCATACGCAGTAGCGAATGGCTCAGTTACAACCATAATTGCGTTAACTTGACCCCTTAGAGTTGCCACAAGATTGCTCTTGTCTGTAAATGAAACGTGAGAAGGAGAACATATTACTCCGAAAACCTCGTCATATTCTTCTGGTTCGACAGTCTCAATTAAGTGGGTTACGAAAGCCTTTGCTGCTGCTAGGTTTGCTTCATCATCTTGAGCGACACCAGCTGCCATCGGTCTGTAAAGGTTACAAGCCAACTTGTTCTTCAGAGCATCGTTTCCGAAGAGAACATCTTTTCCAAGGAAATTTCTTGCGACAGGGTCTTTTGGTCTACCCACAACAGTTTCAATCGTATCCAATGAACCTGCACTACTTGCGATAGTAGATTGGTATGTTCCTAAATCAATTCCTACATACAGTCTTTCTCCCATTTTTGCTCACCAAACCTTTCGGACAGGTAGTCCACAGTGTTTCTATTCTTGAATGTTCACTATTGGAATTCCCATTATTCTTCTTCAATAAATGGAGATTTTACATCATTAAAAATTTCATGTTCCAAACGTTTAAACATCACACTGGCAGCCACAATCACACCCAACACAACTCCGAAAATACCCCATAACAATGCCCGGTTGTTATGACTTTCAGTTGTTTGGGAATTATTGAACTCATCATTACCATCTTCCGTGAAAGGAGAAGTCCACCAAATAGTGAAATTGTCCGATAGAAAAATCGACAATTTTTCCTCTGTCCAAATGGAAGAGTTATTGTCTACTGTAACGACCTCTATCTGCCAATCCTCTCGATTTATTGGCATCGGTATCAAATCCTTAGAGAAATTTAAGTTACAATCTATACTAACTTCAATTACAAACATTTTCGCACAGTCGGTTAAATCGATGGTAAAATTTTGATTTACCAATCTTATCGCTACAACCCCACCATCGCCCTCAGAATCGTTTACATTTAGCCGAATATCCATTTCGTGCGATAGGTTTTCCCCTGCTGACGGCATCTCAAAAATGGTTATTTTTGGAGGTGTATTATCTGGTAACTCAACGACCCCACTCGCCGCAATAGCAAATCCAAGGGCATTACCTTCCAAACCAACAGTTCCTTGGATACTTCCATTATGAACAGATTTTGCAAAAACCTCCACTTTAATCCAATCATATTCTCTAACATCCTCTGCAGGTAGCCTAATCATGACCGTCGTTTCGTTAGTAGAATTATGGTTGTAAGGGCTTGAAAAGAATGGAGTATACATTTTACTGTAACCCGCATTTGTGAAATTATCATCTATGGCAAAATTTCCATCAGGGGTTGTAACAACCAATCTTAGATCGTCATCTTCAAAATAATCCGGTCTTGCGTTGTATGACATAACAACTTCAAAATCAGAATTTCCAGTCGGGCGAAGATATTTTTCCCACGACTGATTTTCTTCTAAAAACGGTCCACTGGCTTGACTCCCGTTCCACGGATTGGATAACAACGAATTGAAACTAGATCCTCGCGAACTGATTAATCCATGCCAATCTTCAACAGAAAAGGAGTCATGTAAATACAAACTATCATTGAGAGAATTAAGGGAAGGTCGCCCATAGCCTTGCTGAGAATCTGGCCCCATCCCATTAATTGGAGTTGCGGACATTGCTAACATGCTTCGAAGCATGGGCCCAGATGGGGTGAAACCCTCTGTGTCCTGAACATATTGTTGTAGGAGGCTCGTGAACGAAGCAGCAAGAGGAGTAGCCACAGAAGTACCACCCATGCTGTAAATCCCAGAATTCATTGAATCATTTACACCGTCGGCAAGCGATGAGTTAACATTGATTCCCGGAGCAGAAATAAGAATCCCCCTCCTGCCATTCACGTCAGGCCCTTGTGACGACGAGGGCCACATAGACCCATTAACTTCAGAGTTAGTCGCTCCTACCGAAACCGCATTGATTGCGTTAGCAGGCTCCATAACCGTATTTCCATTATTACCTGGAGCTATGAATACCAAAGACCAAGGATTTTCCACAGCCCAAGCATCAATCATCCTACTTCTGTCGGTGTATTCGATGGTATTGTCGCCCCAAGACCAACTGTTGATTACCGCTCCATGAGAAGCGGCTTCTTCAAGAAGCAGGCTTACGTTTGGTGGAATCCAACCCTCTTCACTAACAATATCTTGAACAAGTAATTTTGAACCATGTGATAGAGATTTAATTTCATCATTACTTTCAATTGGGTCACAAGCTAGCAAACCAGCGATGTGAGTTCCGTGTTTGAATTGTTGGTGAGTAGAATTATCAGACCCGTCTATTGAAGTGTTAATGAAAACGATTTTTCTATGCGAAATACCAGGTTCGCCAACAACGGTTTGATTTTCTCTAAAGCAAGAATGGTCAAGGTCAATCCCCGTGTCAGCCACCGCTATAATCACACCAGACCCATTTAGGTTTAATAAATCGGTATTTTCTGGCGATGCATCCATTACTTCAGTAGCCTTAGAAGCGCTATACTGAGGCGCTAATAGCAATAAGAAAAATATTACAATTGCTACCCGCACAAACAGTTGTAAAACACCCTCACCAATCAACCTTAACGCTGAAAGTATCGCGCCAGCGCGTTTAAGACACAATCATGGGTCGGCCGGTTTATGCAAGCCTACCGAGTCTCCGGCGTCGCCCCATTCGGAAGCCAAAAACAGAAGTTCAGTATTGATTTAGTTGCATCATCGGTCGAAGACGCTGAACATCGATGCTACTCCATTATGGGTTCAAGGCACAAAGCGAACCGAAGAGCCATTTCAATCGAATCAGTTTCAGAGATAGACCCCCGCACTTCCACAGAGCCAAGAGTTCTCCATGCTTTCAGAGATGAGATTGCAGCAGCCGGTGGGCCATTAGCTCAAGAAAGAGAAGAAGAATAAACAAACGACGACTTCTTCATAGGGATACCTGTCCCACGAGTTGAGGCCAATGTCAAACCCTTCAGATTTACAGCAAATTGCAAAAATGGTTGATCTGAATCGACAACGGATGGAAGAACTTCAAACGCAAATTCAAAGGATAGATACTGTCTTATTTGAACACGAAGAAACAAAAATGGCACTTGAAGCACTATCAAACGGAAGTAAAGGACACATTCCATTGGGCGCCGGAGTAATGATTCCAATTTCTTCAAATTTAACCACAATCGTTGATTTGGGAAGCGGCGTTTTTGGCGAGAGGTCCCCCGAGGGCGCTTCTGAAATCGTTAGTGAAAGATATGACGACTTATCAAATTTAAAACAACAATTCCAAGAAGAGTTAACCACAGTTGCAAGTAGGATTGAGGAACTTTCAACCACCTTCGACAAATTATCAAAGGAAATAGCAACAACAACTCAGGAGAACGCCGTCGAAGAAAAAGAAACAAAACCTAAACCAAGGCGTAGAAGACGGATGGGTGAAGAGTTAACTCTAGATGACTGAGGTGATTATGTGGGGTTATTTGATAAATTCAGGAAAAAAGTCCGGGACGCCACTTCAGAAATTGACACTGAAGAAATATCTGCCGAAGTCGGATCAGATGATGCCAATAAAGCATTAGAATTCAAAAAGGAATTAGATAATGAACAAAAAACCGATTCGGTTGAAGAAGAGTGGGAAGAATTCGATGAAGATGAAGAATTCCAATTACCAGAATCAGTAGAAGATGATTGGGATGATTGGGACGAAGATGAAGAATACACACTTCCTGCCAAGTTAAGTCGAAGAGAAAAGAAAATACTAGCAAAAGAGGCCAAGAATAGGGAGAAGTTAGAGAAAGCAAAACAATCCGAATTGAAAAAGAGAGGTGGTAAAGAACTTGGTAAGTTAGCCGGCTCCAAAGTAAATTTACACATGATGCGAACAACTACTGGAAGACAACTCGTTAAAGTAAAAAAATCCCCAGTAGGAAGTTCGATTGTGGTCGAAGATTCTGGACTCAAAATAGATCTTGGTGGCGGTGTAGTCGAATCCGGCGGTCGAGTGATAAAAAAATCCGAAACTTTGGAAAATCTTCTCGAAGAGCTGGAGTGGATTATGTTAGAGTCAGACATATCTTCCGACGCTGTTTCAGCGGTTATGACGGCCCTTGAAAATAATTTAATTGGCCAAAGACTGAGAAAAGGCGCTGACCTATCAAAGGTATTAGAGGCCAGCCTGAAACGTGCACTTAGGAGTATATTGGAAGCAGGATATTGGGACTTTTTCGAAAGTATCGACAAATTTAAGCAAAACGGAGACACACCAATTATCATCATGTTTGTCGGCGTTAACGGGACAGGAAAAACGACAACTATTGCAAAAGTCGCTCATCAATTACAAACGAGAGGCCTGTCTGTTATTGCCGCGGCAGGAGACACCTTCAGAGCAGGCGCAATAGAGCAGCTAGAAACCCATTGCGAGAGGCTAGGGATTCGTTGCGTATCGTCTCAAAGAGGAGGAGACTCGGCCGCAATTGCAAGAGATGCGGTTGATTCTGCAAGAGCAAAAGGCATCGATGTTGTACTAGTTGATACGGCTGGAAGGATGCAGAATAAAACAAACCTGATGGCAGAACTTGAGAAGGTAAGAAGGGTCACAAACCCCCACCTGACGTTATTTGTAGGGGACGCATTGGCTGGAAATGACGCTGTGGATCAGGCGAAGAATTTCCAAGAGATGTTAAAATTCGACGGAGCCGTTCTGACAAAACTTGACACAGACGCAAAGGGTGGCGCAGGACTTTCTATCGCTTATTCTACACAAAAACCAATCGTTCTTTGTGGGATAGGCCAAGAGTACGATGACATAATTCAGTTCGATCCTGATTGGTTATTGGAACAATTATTTGAGTGATACTATGGAAAAAGAATTCTTTGATGACGATATGAGTGCTCATTTTTTTCAATTGGTCCTGATGTTACAAAGAAGCGCAATGATGCACATGGGGCTTTTACCCGATAGTGAAGGAAGGGTACATTACAACCTAGGTGAAACAAAGGCAGCAATCGACACACTCTCAATGTTTAAAGATAAAACTACAGGGAATTTAACCGACAAGGAAGCAACCATGTTGAATGGAATTATCTCTGAACTACAACTACAATTTGTCAAAGCGCCAGCTCGCCAAAGGGCCTTAGAGGACCAAGTGGAAGAATCCGAGGCCGTTAAAGAGACATTCCTAAATCCAAAAGAGGGGCCAGCGGAAATAATCACCGATGAAGAAGAATGAATCAATAGATGAATTTTTAGCGGTTGTTTCATTTGTGAGAATAGTGACGGCTAACTGAACATGGCACGAGTGACCGATATTAATGACGAAGAAGCACCAACCGTGCTTTTGGTTGATAACAACCAAATGTCTGTACATCGTTTGACATCGATTTTTCGCCAAAGAGAATTCAATGTAGTCGTTTGCGAAGATGGAGATAGAGCCGTAGATGAATTCATTAGAATAGATCCAGAATTAGTAGTTCTTGCACTCGATATCCCCTCGCTCGACGGCCATCTTGCGGCTTTGGAGATGAGAGAACACAGCAATGATTGCAGAATATTGTTTTCTGCGCCAAAAAGACAGTCTCAACTTGCTCATGATGCAACTTATTCAGCAGGAGCAATTGGGTGGGTTGAAAAACCGATAACTGCTTCATCAATTGAAACCATTTGGCCTATGGTTTTGGGACCTATTCCTTCCGCACCTGGGCTACAAGATTTAGACGAAATCCACCCGGCCGATGACATGGTAGAACCCGAGCCTGACATGGAATTACCACCACTTCCCATGCCAGCAGAACTACCGCCTTTGCCAATAAATCCGGTTATCGTGGATGATGTTGCCAAACCAAAGAAGAAAAAATCTAGCAAGGCAAAACGACTTTTCGCGGTATTGATATTGTTCTCAATTATTGGTGGTGCTGGTTATTATGCATGGTCTCAGGGACTGATCTGACCATTTGTACACCCGAATTAGTTGGCAATAAACCGATTCTTCCATCTGGCAATTGAACTCGAGTAAAGCCCCCGCCTCCAAGTTGAACCTGGATGGGTTGAATATTTTCAATACGGCTTCCAGCCGGCGCCCGCACCGCTTCTGTAACGTTGTATCTCGAAGAGTTAAGCAAGTTCAAATCTCCTTCTTTCAATCTTGAAACTAAATTTATGTTACCTTGAACATAATTCCACACCATCCAAATTATAGAAATTGCAATCGGTATTGAAATGATGTAACCGGCCAAATTCATAATCAATCCCCCCTTTCAATTAGGGCGGCGAAGGATAGTTCAGCATATTTCTTTGCTTTTTCAGCTGGATTCTCAGAGCCGTGAATGCCACTTCCAACGATAATACAGTCAGACCCCGATAGGACTGCCTCTCGCGGGTCGCCATATCTTTGACCCATCGCCCCATCTCCAGTTTCTAGATTAATTCCAGGAGTCCAAATCATTTTACTGTGACCTACCACGTCTCGAAGCCTCTTAATTTCATCAGGATTTGAACCATTTCCTATGAAGCCGAAAACCCCACTATTTGCCTTTCCAGATTCGACAACCTTAGCAGTGTAGTCAGTTTCTAAGAGGTTTCCACGACTTGACATCTGAGCGAGTAACAAAACTCCCCCAACCCTTTCCGCATCTGACCATGCCGATTGGATACCATCTACAATATCTGGGCCACTGATTAGGTGTGCAGTTACTAAATCACTCCAGGCTTTGATATCATATATCCCCCCCATCTGCTTTCTAGTTATTTTTCCTATATCTGCAAACTTTCTGTCTTCGAATATCATTAACCCGGATTGATGTGCTAATTCGCAAAAATCCTTCCAACCATCTGCAGTCCAGTCATCGACTAAATCAACATGAGTCTTGAGAGCAGCAATGTAAGGGCCAACTTCGTTTACTAAATCCACCAAACCCTTCATCGTACTTCGGTCGGCTGCCAAACAAACCAAACTCTTCTTTTTGACAGCCGTCTCCATGTATTTTCTGGCAATTTGAGAATCAGCACTGATCCAACGCTGGCCCCAGAATTCTTCTGCCATGTGTTTATCGACAGACTGGTTATGTGTCAATCTTACGCCTCGATTGAATTTATTGCATCCTTTAATGTCAAATCAATATCATAGTCAGGTAATTCTAATGCAGAAAAAGCATCTTTCACATCATAATCAACATAGGTTCCCAAAGATTCCTTTAATCGTTTAATCGACAATTTTGGATGAAAAATGGCAACAAGATAAGCTAATGGCTTAATCAATTTCCGAGATGAATATTTCTTTCCAGTAATCCGAGTCAACCGTTCACCAATCTCATTCATCCACATACCAGATTTGTGGATAATGTACCTGCTCCTATCTTTTCCGATTTCCAGCGCGTTGACATGAGCAATGGCAACGTCCCGAACGTCAACAAAGTTCACGTGAATATCTAACACAAAAGGTGGCCCTGTTACAAAATGCTTCAGATAAGACATCGAACCTTCGATGTGTCTTTTGTGTAAAGCGGGGCCAAAAACAACGGATGGGTGGATGGTAACCAACCTGACATCCTTTCCTTCAGCCCAGTCGCGAATATTTCTTTCCGCTTCTGCCTTAGCGAGGCCGTATCCGTTAGTTGATACCGTGGCGTCATCACACCAATCTTCATCTGTCAGAACTTGACCATTCAGATATTTTGTTGGCCTAATCGCAGCAACTGAAGAGGTGTGAACGATTCTTTTGACATCATCCATTACAGAACAAAGATTTCGAACACCAACAATAGATGGGTCAACCACCTCTTTTTGCACATCTTTAGCACTTACATATAGCGATGCCGCGCAATGGATTACATCCTCACAGCCTTTTACAGCATCCCGCAAAGATTCTACATCGAATAAATCCGCTTTAACAAACTCAAGAATGTCGTTATCGGGAAACATACTTGCATATTTTTCATTCCTCAACATTGCTCTAACTGGGATATTGCGTGATAGCAATTCCATGACAACATGTGCGCCAATAAACCCCGTAGCCCCAGTAACCAAAACGGTCATGCACCCCCGAACCAGTCCACCGTCATTTTATTGTCGCAATCTGTGTGGGCGTATTTGATGCGAGCGGCAATCTTGATGACATTACTGTTCGTTTTGGTTCCACTCTCTGGTTGTCTAGGTAGTGAAAAAACCGAGGACGAGCCTATTGAATCATCATACTATCCTGATATTTATGATAGAAAGGACCTGAAATGGGAATGGAATGGGACCTATTCTATGGTACTTAGCCCGGGGCCATATGACGCACTCCCTGTTCAAGAGGCGCTTATTGAGGTGGACACGTCAGATATCTGGGAGACCGGACCAGAAACTTCAGAAGTGCACCTATCCTATTGGCTTCCATCCAACACCGAATTGGGAGAGAAAGTTCCGGTAATTGGTATAGTGAGCCCGTATTATTCCTATGGACAGCCAGGTTCAGAATCCGGTGCTACAAATGTCGTAGCCGCAGGTAGAGGCGAATTTATCTACGACAATTACGTTCCCCACGGTTATGCATTAGCACAAGTATCAGTCTTCGGGACAGAAGAATCTAGCGGTTGTTTCGATTACAGAGGCGCTGGAGAAGGGCTTGGCATTCACGCCGCTGTTGAATGGCTGGGCCAGCAAAATTGGTCAAACGGACACGTAGGACTCTATGGAAAATCGTACGAGGGAGCTACACAATGGGAAGCGGCTGCAATGGGAAGTGAATATCTGAAAACTATTGTCCCAATCTCTGGAACAACCGCATTACACCCATTACTATACAAAAACGGAAGTGCGGAAGCTCGCAGTCAAGTGATGCACATGAATTATTTTAGTAGCACTGTTGATTACAACGGTGACGATTTAGACAATATTTGCCCGGATATCGTTGAGGGCTTGTTTGCTGGGCCTGTTACTTATGGATTAGGAGAACTAGATCCATACATGGAAAATTATTACGATGAGAGAAGCCATATCGATAAGGCATTCATGAATTGGAACGGGTCCATTTATTGGGTTCAAGGGATGCAAGATTGGAATGTAGACCCCCACCAAGTTTTTGGCGGACCGGCCGGAACAAATTGGTATCTTGATTACACAAATGCGGGGTATAATGTCAGAGGCATGCTCGGACAGTGGGAACACAATTATCCAGACCAATGGACAAAACACAACAATCAAGCAAGCGGTTATGGTGGGGAGGCGATTGAAAACATGACGCGATGGGATTGGGGGCAAGACTTGTTTGAGTGGTTCGAATATTATCTCAAAGGAGTAGGTCCTAAACCAGACAATCATGCTCAAATCCAGCGAAATGACGGGCAGTGGAGGATAGAGGAAGTTTGGCCACCGGAAGACGCATCATGGCAAAAAATCAGTCTTTCTGACTGTGATAAATCGGGAACAAGAGTCGGGGGAGCTTCCGTAATTGGGGGAGGGATTTCTACAGTCGAGTTTAATTGTCAAGGCTTTTCTGAAGAATTGCACATTTCAGGACTTCCAACATTACACTTGGATGTAACCCCCTCGTACAACGGAGGTCAAATTTTTGCAGAGTTACAGGACGCAGAAACCGGCTTACGCCTTGGACATGCAACTATGGACGTTCGATACTATGCTGGTGGATACGAACCTCAAACGGTAGTCCCAGGTCAAAATTTAGTGATGTTGATGGAATTCCAAGGCCTTGACGTAGTTCTTCCTGCAGGACATGGCATCAAACTCGTTCTTACCGAATCTGGTGAGGATTATCTCGCCCCTGCGTGCGGGACGGCCTGTCCAGTGACAGTGAGTGGGGGAGAATTTTCGATCCCAACGATTATTCGTGATGCAAATCGAGTTCTGGAGACCCCACAATCCGAAGAAGCTGCCAATAATTTATGAGTTAGGCATTTGCTCAGAGCGCGTTAATATTTCATTAAAAACGAACAAAATAAAAACATTTAATTTCGAATTAGTTAATCATTTGATTATAAATTTAGAATATATCTGAATGAATAAGCATAATATTCGCACAATGTTTGGGCGATTGTATAATATACCGTATTGGCTACGCACCGTCTGATACCCATGATGGATAAAGCAAAACTTGAGTATATTTGGCTCGATGGTTACGAGCCAACGCAAAACATGAGAAGTAAAACAATGGTTCGCAATAATTTTGGCGGAACAATAGAAGAATGCCCTATGTGGATGTTTGACGGATCTTCAACCAGACAAGCCGACGGTAGCGCATCTGATTGTCTATTGAAACCAGTTAATATATTCCCAGACCCTCAAAGGATAAACGGCTACTTGGTCATGTGCGAAGTAATGAATCCAGATGGCTCACCTCACCCAAGTAATGGGAGAGCGACAATCGATGACGATGATGATGATTTTTGGTTTGGATTTGAACAAGAATACTTCATCATGGACGTAGAAACACAACTCCCTCTAGGATTCCCCGTAGGGGGCTATCCTGGCCCACAAGGCCTCTACTATTGTTCGGTTGGCGGAAAGAATACTCACGGAAGAGCACTCGTTGAAGAACACGCAGACCTTTGCTTAGAGGCCGGACTAAACTTCGAAGGAATCAACCAAGAGGTGGCCTGCGGACAATGGGAATTCCAGATTTTCGCTAAGGGTGCAAAACAAGCAGGTGACGAATTATGGGTTGCAAGATATTTACTCGACAGATTAACCGAAAGCTATGGATATTACATCGAGTACCACCCTAAGCCAATCAAAGGTGATTGGAACGGCTCTGGAATGCACGCAAACTTCTCCAATACCGCAATGCGTGAAACCGGCGGTAAGGAATTATTCGACAGTATCTGTGAAGCCTTCGGGCAAAATATCGAAAAGCACATGTCTGTTTATGGAGCTCACAACGAAGAGAGATTGACAGGACTGCACGAAACCCAATCAATAGACCAATTCTCATATGGTGTGTCAGATAGAGGCGCTTCGATAAGAGTTCCAGCATCCGTACCTACTGATGGTTGGGTTGGAAGATTAGAAGATCGCAGACCAGCGTCAAATGGAGACCCATATAAGATTGGAGCAGTAATTATTGAGACTACAAAATCAGTTTGTTGAAGCCTCAATTCTACGAATCCGAATGACGCCAATTAGTACAGATGCTATGGCTGCCAGCGTTACCACGTTAGCGATAATCATAGCAATAGAATCGATTAGTATGCCATAGACTAACCATAAAAACAACGCAATTGTAACAATTGAAAACGTGGGGATCGAAATTCCTTCATGCTTTTTCAAGACCCACACTTCTCTGATTTGTGGTAACCAGGCCACTATTCCAAGTAGGCCTGCAAACAAACCAATCGCTTCAATCCAAATTTCAGCCATACACCTCGGAATCAAATCATCCGTTTCAATACTTGCAAAAATTAAGTTTAGGGAAACTGTTTTTTGATTACGGGTTTAGCAGAACTCATGGCAAGCGGAGACCAAGCAGTGAAAGACGCTCTAGCGAAACTATCGGATGCAATGAAAGATAGTGGACAAACCGTCAAAGAATTATTTAACGAACTAGATTTAGACGGAGACGGAACAATAAACGGGCCTGAATTATACAAAGGAATACAGGCAAAGGTTGGAGAAAGACTCACTCCAGACCAAATCTCATCGATAATTTCTGCGTTTGATACCGATGGCGACAATAGGATAGATGTCTCAGAATTGCGAGTTGCATTAGGGTAAATTCATAATGCATAAAAATTAAACTACTCTTTAATTTTCAAGGAAATTCGACATCTTAACCCCATCCTTTTCTAGGGTTGCTAAATTCTATCTTTGAAATATTTGCAAACGGTATTACTCTTGGACTATCCTCTCCAACTACTGCTATTAATGGACCAGATTGGTCAGTGATAGTTTGCCCTGTTGACATCAAACTTTTCGGCCCTGTTATCAATCCCAACAAGCCTGTGTGAGTGATAATACAGTCACTACGTGGGTATGGGTATTCGAGTATATCTCCATGGACGGTTCTTCCGCCGTTCAAATGAATGGTATCCCAGGTTCCAAAACCGAGGAGAGTTTCGGCTAAGCTCTCATCAGGTTTTGATAGATCCATGCCCTCAACCATGTCTATGAATCCCATTTCGTCAAAAGCCACAGCATTCGAATTTTCGGGCAACTGCGACCACTCAAGGTTTTTATTTGAGAACACAAGAACCACTTCAGGAGAAAAATTATGCGGACCGCATCGTGAAAAATGCAGGTCGACTAATATCCTGCCTTTTCTCGCCGTCCATTCTATGATGTCTTTGTGTAAGAGTGTGGAACCGTTTTTTCTTGTTTGTAAGAATCTACCATCATCTTGAATATTGAAAGACCCAGACCAATGCTTTTGCTCTATTATTAACAATCTATCTTTTGTTGCAATAACCATATCGATCTCTCTCCGGCCACCTTCATCAGGGTCGGGTATTCGAATTCCCTCGAGGACCAAAGCATCTTTTGCCACCGCTCTAGTTAATTTCATCAGTCTAAATTCTGCTAGTCTTCCTGAAACGACATGTCCGAAGGGCTCAAACGTCATTCTTCGGGAAAAAAATTCAGACAGCCTCCCCAAGAATTCACCTCAGTAACGAGTCAACCGAATCGATTACTACATCGACATCTACTTCAGATTTTTGTAAATCTTCCAGCGTTGCCTCTCCAGATAGTACGAGAATTGAAACACATCCCGCTCTGTTTGCCATTTCCATATCGGTGTACAATCTATCTCCAACCATTGCACACTCTTCTGGCGAGTAGCCCAACTCCTCTATTTTGTGCATTATCATACCTGGGTTTGGCTTCCCTGTTATGTGCACTGGGTCAACCCCAGTAGTAACTTTCAACATCGCAAGATATGCACCAACGTCTGGTAAGCCCCCATCTGGGGAAGGGCAAACCATGTCTGGATGGCTTGCCACCAAAGGAACTCCTTTGTGGAGATGTACTGACGCTACTGAAATTTTGTCATAATTTATTTCAGTATCATATCCAAGAACAACGTATTGTGGGTTATCATCACGCGTAGTTATTCCTTCAGATTCCATCATTTCGCACATGCCCTTTGTTGCGATTGCATATGTTCTATCCACATTATTTTTCTTTAGCCATGAGAGTAAGTCATGCGTGGATAGTAGGACATCATCTGCCGTACAAGGGATGTCAAGCTTGTGCAATTTTTCCACATATTGCGAGACAGATCGAGATGAATTATTAGATAGAAAATATCGCCTAACACCCTTTTCATCACACCTTTTTAGAAATTCAAGGGCTCCCTCAATTAACGATGAACCCAAGTATATTGTTCCATCAAGGTCAAGGAATACAGCCTTGATATTTTCTAAACCTGAATTCAATAACTCACCTCAAAATAGTAATGTCTTTACTAAAAACCATTTGGAATGAAGGTTTTCTTGCGCTTCTTTACTGGCTATCATGTCAGTCATCATGTGCTGAATTTCTGGTTTTCTGCCAGCCTTTCCTACAAACCAGTTCAAAAGCCATTTTTTACGACTCATCTTCTGCATTTTGAAAGAATTTGTCAACTCAGGACCAAGTGTTGCCCACAACTCATCCTGGTATTCTTTCATACCTCTATTTTCTATAACGTGGCGAGCCGCCATTTCACCACTAACAAGAGCATTACCAACACCCTCGCCAGAGAAAGGGTCTACTAAACTTGCAGAATCTCCAATTAGCAATGCGCCTGGTGCGTATGCCCTTCGAGGCTGATTTACCTCTCCTTTACGCGGGCTTCCGAAGGGCAGTTGCCACCCCTTGCCTGTTCCAGGGATCATTTCCGCATCTGCAAATCTGTCCTTGAATAGGGGGTGATTTTTAATGACGTCTGCCTGCAAAGCCTTCAATTTCTTCTTCTGCTTATCGAGTAAACCGAGAACCATGCCAATTCCGACATTCACCTTGCCTTCCCCAAGTGGGAATAGCCAGAAGTAACCTGGTATTACGTCGTCAACAAAATGGATTTCGATATTTCCAGAATCTCCTTCACAACCCTTGACGCCAGACCAATACTCTCGATATCCTCCACAGTAATGCATTCTGTCAATCAATTCTTCCTTTGCAAGATCTTTGACAATCTTTCGTGCTACAGGGCATTGGTAACCACCTGCACCTATCGTCCACGGGGCGTGATAATTTCTCATCTCACCCTTTTTACCACCAATTCCGACAGCGACTCCGGTAATTACTCCATCATTATCGAAAACCTCCGTAACGGTTGCACCTTGTATTACGGCGCCATTATTCTCTAGTACTAATTCAGTAGCTCTTTCGAAAAGTAACCAGTCGAATTGTTGTCTCGGCAGTGAGTATCCCGCCTCTAATTTTTCAACCTCTTCTTCCGGCAGAGGGACCGTAACGTCATTTCCATTGGGAGATGAAAATACGATTCCAGTAACGCGAAAATGAGGAGTGGATTCTAGTTTAGCCTTTACCCCAAGAGCTTTCACATGACTCAAAGATTTTCCACCCACAGCATCTCCACAAATTTTGTCACGAGGCCACACCCCCTTTTCCACTAAGAGAACAGATTTCCCTTCCATAGCAAGATATGATGCGGCAGCGGCTCCTCCAGGCCCGCCACCAACGATAATACAGTCGAACGACTCACCATCCTGTGGGATTTCTCCGGTTTCAATAGGCAAGTCCCAAAACCTATCCTCCGCCATGATTAGCCATACGTCATTAGGCTCAAGAGCATATTCACTAAAATCGTATTCAAAAAAATTAGGAAATTACCGAGATTATCAATAACTTTGCAGAACATCATGTGATATGCCAACCAAGAGACAGGCAGTCCTCGGCCTTCTCGTGGTTACTATTTTTTGGGGAGGTACCTTTGTTTGGATGAAACAAATTATGTCTGCCTTAACTCAAGAAATTGAGATTTACGGCAAGTCAGGAGTCGTTTCTACAGTAGTTGCATCTAGATTTTTACTCGCTTTAGTTGTTCTACTAGCGATTTCAGCACGGGCAAGAAGCGGACTTAAATCAATGGAGGACTGGAAAGGAGGCCTTCTTCTTGGGTCATTAATGTTGGGCGGTTTCGTATTACAGATGATAGGGATAGCTTCAGTATCTCCTGCAGTGTCAGCTTTTCTAACATCACTTTACGTGGTATGTACGGCATGTTTCTCAATTTTTATCTCGGATAGGAAACCGACGAGAATGATGATTTTTGGAGTAATTTTGGCCACTATTGGAGCCGGATTCATCGATGGGCCACCGCATATTGTTTGGGGTGTTGGTGAATTATTGACCGTTATTAGCGCCGTATTTTTTGCAATCCACATAATCTATACGGATTCTGTTACTCGTCAGAGGGACCCGATTGCAATTACAGCAACATCATTTGTGGTCCTTGTCTTTGGGGCGATATTGATGATGTTGGCATTCACTGGAGGTTTTACTGTAGTCGAATCAACTTGGCAAGATGGAGTGATTCTCCCTTTGCTTTGTCTTGGCCTTCTCGGCTCATTGGTTTGCATTCTCGTCATGAATCTAATGCAGAAATATCTCAACCCAACTCACGCCGCTATTATCTACTCGTTTGAACCGGTTTGGGCAACATTGTACGGGTGGTCTGTTGGCCTCGTTGAAATCAAGATTTGGTTGGTTATGGGATTACTATTGTTGATCGGTAACATAATTGTAGAACTTGATGAAAACAAAGAGGAAACTCATCTGAGTGATGATGCCTTGCCTGAGTAATCATAGAACGAAACCATGGTCTGCGTATTGGAAACACCACCTACCTTTGATAATCCGTCGAGAATAGCATCGCCAAGCGTATCCATTGATGGGCTTACAACTTCGATTAGTAAGTCCCAATCTCCGGCAATTACATTACACCTAACGACGTAGGGAAATTGACAAATTTTTTGAGCTACTGAGCGCCTGTCTACATTTCCCCTCTCACACCGAGCAAAAATGAATGCTCTGAGGTCATACCCCCACGCTTTAGCATCTATGTCAACCGTGAATCTTTGAATCACACCTTCACTCTTGAGTTTGACCATCCTATCGTGTGTTGTAACTCTCGCCAAACCAAGAGTCTCTGCAATTGAGGTTACGGATGCTCTGGAATCCTGTTTTAACAATTCAATTATCTTCAAATCGTTAGAATCTAGCTTCATATTTGATACGAATAGATTTCTAATTATCAAATATTCCGTCATAATGTCGGGAAAACTATCGAAAAGAGAGGTATTTTCCGACATTAGAAAGTAAATTGTTGCGAATTGTTCAAGAGCGAGTTAGTACAAACACAAATTGGGAACGCCTATGTCCGACAAAAAGAGATTCGCATCGAAAGCGGTGCATTCGGGAACGCAGCACATCGAAGGAGCGGTAAATACACCAATTTTCCAATCTTCGACATACCAACTTACGGACGAGCGCTATCAAGGATGGGCTAATGGAGCACAACATACGTTACTTTATGCAAGACTATCAAGCGTTAACTCAGAAGCTGTTGTCCAGAAATTATGCGCCCTTGAAGGAGCAGAAGATGGTGAATTATTTGCAAGTGGCATGGCCGCCATTTCGACCACTCTTATGGGGCTCCTTTCTCACGGAGACCACATTGTCGCAAGCTCTGACGTATACGGAGGAACATATGGTTTGATGACAGAAGAACTCCCTAGATTTGGGATATCCACGACTATGGCGGATATGCAAGATCCTTCTTCGTATGAATCTGCTATTCAGGAAAATACGAAGATGCTGTACATAGAAACAATAACAAATCCAGTAATCAAAATATGTGATATAGAAGCCATGGCAGATATCGCAAAAAGGCATAACCTACTCTTAGTCATCGATAATACATTTGCATCCCCCTGGGCATGTAGGCCAATATCTATGGGTGCTGATTTAGTGATTCACTCCACAACAAAGTACCTCGGGGGGCACTCTGATATTATTGGGGGAGCAATAGTCGGCAGGGCGGATTTAATCGCACAACTGTTCCCCAAAAAAGTTCATTTTGGGGGCTCCCCAGATCCTCATAATTGTTACCTTCTAGAAAGAGGAATGCGTACACTTGCAGCTCGAATGCCAATCCACTGCTCAAACGCAGCAGAAATCGCCAAGAGATTACAATCACATGAGTTAGTAGACGTAGTTCATCACCCAAGCCTCAATACCCACAGAGATTATGAAATTGCGAAACGAATAATTCCTAAAGGTACTGGAATGATTGCATTTACGTTAAAGGGAGGAGACGACATGGCTCTGAAATTTATGCGAGGATTGGATATGATTTTTGAGGCTACAAGCCTTGGTGGAGTGGAGAGTTTAGTAGAGTGTCCATTCAACTCTAGTCACATGTTTATTCCTGAAGAAGTAAGAATAGCAGCAGGATTGGGCCCAGGATTTGTACGTATGTCGATTGGAATTGAAGATGTTGAAGACTTGTGGGACGACATCTCCACGGCACTTTCTAAGGTATAATCTAAGGCAGAGGCTCTATCTGGCCAGTAGCTTTCCTCAATTCTTCTAATGAATTTTTGAAATCAATATCTTCATCGTTTACCACGGAGTTACCGCAATTCCAGACGGTTGTTGCCGCGGCACGCCAGGCTCCACCCCTTTCTCTTGCATTTGGTGAAAAATGCCAATCTTGACCAGTCGATTTGTTACAAGCAAGAAGCCACGCCCAAGCAGCGGATTCGCTATCGATATCCTTGTGTTTTGACATAGCAATTTTCTCTGCTTTGCCCATTCCATCAACAAGCCCGATTATTGTAAGGTCGTAAATTACACCTACTGGTCCAGATATTTCTCCCTGTCTGTATGGGAATTTATCTAAAATATCAGATTTCGAGATTTTGTCTTGTATGTCTTTCAGGAATTTACCGAAAGCCCGCTTTTTCGTGTTTTGCATAGCCCATAACTCGGAAGCCATCTCTTCAGAAATTCCTATGCTTACTAGACCCTCTTTCCCATAATCTTTCCACAAGGCAGACAATACGTCATTACAAGAATTGGCTGCGATTTCTAACGCATCACCTTCTCGCTCATCGGTTTTACCCCCCTGTCCAATTCTAATACCTGAATTATTCGCTAACTGCATCATCTTTGTAGCCAACTTTTTCTCTAACTCAGATCCGTTTAGTTCAGAAGAAACATCTTCCACATTTTCAAACCATTTTTCTCCGACTATGTAACCACTCGGGATGTGGTGAATTACGGTTAATTTAACTCTCTTGCCGATGGACCCCTCATCTAATGTCAAGCCCATCCAAGCGTCTAGAATTCTGTCAATGGCTTCCTTTGCTTCATCTTGTCCTGCCCCTTCCGGATACCAAACAGCATCAGGCGTCATTACATTTGACAAGTTGGGAGGGAGCATCGATAAGGCTAAGTCATGTATAAACGAGGTTTTGCCTTTATTTTTCGCCAATTCCTCGAAACCGATTGCAACCTTGTTGCCGTTTATGAAATTTAGTAGGAGATATCCCTCTCCTGCCATCTCACTATTTGATACAGATTCCAAATCCAGTCCCTTTGTAGCCCATATTCCATCTTTACTATTGAAATCGAATCGCGACCTTGAAAGCACATCAGCAAGCCACCCCTCTGGTAATTTAGGCTCTGGACCCGAACAAACAAAACCCCCCTGCCATGAGAAAAAGAAGTAACCTCGCTTTGCATGCTCTTCCCAAGGAAGCATTCGCATTGTAGGGAGGTGGTGATTTTGTATTCCTGCAAGATACATGATTTTTCCATCACCCTTTCTCACAAATGATGCACTTCCAAAGGACTGATGTTTGTAATCACCGACAATTGAAATCTCTTTTTCATGCGCTGCCACTAAAGAACCAGCCATAGCTTTTCCAACAGGGTCACCACGTTTCGCCATCATTCTTTTTGATAGGAATTTTACATCATTTCGCTTTTGCATAATTTTCCTCAACTCTGCGAGAGTTTTGGTAACTGGGTCAACCCTTCCCCATTTGAGCTTGCCAGTCCAAGTCATGGCCGGAAGTAATGTCTCACCCTCTTCCAACAACTTGTCAAGATTTTTCCTTAACCGCTTTTGCGTATCGAGGTTTGCCTGTTTTGTTCCACGCATCCTCATGCGTTGTTTTTGGCCAGGAAACTCGACCTTACTCGGTTGCGCCATAAACTCTCCACCAACACTCCCATGTTCATTCCTTCGACCATCTGTAAAGGGCCTTTTCTTCAGTATCACTCAATTCTGCAGGAATTATTAGACAATGCAGTCTACCGTATTCGAAGTTACCTAAATTTTCGACATCGGTATAAGCAATTACTTGGTCGTCCGTTCCCATATCGCTACATAGGACTACAGGTAAACTTCCAATTTCTGAACAAATTGTTTTACAGGCATCAATTTTCATGAGTTGATATTTTGTATCTTGCGGAAAATCATCAACCGATTTTTTCAATTTTTTCGACATTAGGAGAAGGGAATTACTCGCATTTACTGGACTCATGGGTATTTGCTTTCCAACCCCTTCTCCGGTTGGGTCTAAATCGAGTAAGACAAGAGTGTGTAAATTCTGTATTCTGTTAGTAGCAATGACTTCTAGCGGGGATGTTGCGACCCAGCCGTTGTAAGGGTATGTCAGAGTGGTTTGCCTTCCAAATTTGTAGTTTGATAAGCCAACCGCACCGGTCACTAAACCGGTAATCGACGTTCCATGAATTACTCTACACGTCACGCCATTTTCCATCGCTTGCAATTGCAGATCAACATGAGTTGTTGCTTGAAGCGGGTCTCCAACTACCAAAATGGCGACTGCAGAACTCTTCGCTAGTTCAAGGATCTCGATCGGATTTTCAATTTCAGGGCGCATTACGGTGGTAACTTCTCCAATTTCTTCTTCTAATTCCTTGATGTTTTTCTCACTCCACAATGCAGTGTAAGATTCGTAGAATCGGTGGTCTGCATTTTTCGAGGCCTCAATTGCCTCTAACGTCATTCCTTTGATTCCACCAAGGCCTATGCCAATAAGAATCAATTCCGCCGTCATCCTCAAACACAACCTTCGCTTGGACTTAGCGAAGACAATGCGTCATTTGAGCGTGCCGAGCAAAAAAACCGCCTATTGGCGAGAGGAATTGATCAATCAAAATTGGTTTGCTCATGGTTATGCAATACACAACCTCGGAGATAGGAGAGGATTACCTTTGAACAGCGATGCCCCAAACGAAATCGAGGGGCTACCTGTCGTTGACCTTGACCCAATAACTAGTGGGCCAAAGCACTGGGTACAACGTTTAGAATCAGAATTGTATGAAAAGTATAGAGAATTTTGGCCGATGAGTCATGACCAAATTGGAGATGTAGTCATAATTAAGATTCCTGACGAGATTAACTCCTATGGAAAAGTGATCGCAGAAGCAATAATTGCTCAACAGCCAAATGTAAGAATTGTGTGCGCGGATAATGGAGTAAAGGGTAAATTCCGCGTTAGGGATTTAGAGATTTTATCTTACACAACCTCAAATTCAACTAAGACTAAAGTCAAAGAAAACGGCAATGAATTTTTCACTGATCCCGGAAGAGTTTACTATTCACCAAGGCTTGCTACTGAAAGGCAGAAAACAATCGATACGGCCAAGAAACTATCACAAAAACTCGGACGTGAAATATCGGTTTGCGACCCATATGCAGGCGTAGGCCCGGCACTGGTACCACTTTCGAAAATGGATGAAGTTGGAGAACTATATGCTTCTGATTTAAACCCGGAAGCTTACAAACTACTACAAGAAAATCTTCCCGGAGCGTGGGTTAATTGTGAAGACGCAAGAAACCTATCAAACCAAATCCCAAACTGCTGTGATTTACTCCTCGTCAACCTCCCTCATTCTACACTAGACCATCTCAAACACTTAGTTGGATTACTAAAAACAGGGCACAATGTGGTAATCAAGGGGTGGACAATAATTGATGAATCGGGCATTTCGACAATTGAAAATAGAATAAACGAGATATTCTTGCCAGAACAAATTCAAAGGCTTAAAATCGATACTCAGAAATCATATTCACCATCTGAGGTTTATGCCAACTTCGAGCTAGAAATAATAATCTGACAGCCGTTTATTTGATGAACATCCTCAATATCGTAGGTAACATGCAGACCAAAGTTAGGTGCCAGTGCGGTGCTGAAAGCGATATCTCAGGAGTAAGCCCGAGACTGAATGGTATCGATGTTTACTGCACGGTTTGTGGGACAGTGACCAATCACGACATTTCATGAAAATGTTCGGTTACAAGTTCGATTACGCTTCATCATGAAGTGGACGATTCATTCTAAATCATCACGCTTTATTGCGACAATAATGGCGATCAGAACAAAGACTTCCACAAATCCAACTGGGTAAGGGAGGTAGGACGAGTCGTCCTCGCCGCTCTTTGTGTCAATTAGGGATGTAGGAGTATAATCATCTAAAGTAATCATCGCCCACTCTAGATCTCGTGGCAAATCTGCGGTTAGAAATTCGTGACCGTCACTGTTAATCAGGAAATCATCTTCAATCCTAATTCCAAACCAACCATCATGGTATATCCCTGGCTCTACCGTCAATGCATCCCAAATCATCAATGGTTGCTCATTGTAATTCAATCCAAATAATGGGTCAGAGCGAGTGCTTGATAGAAGGGGGGGTTCGTGAACACATACGCCAAAACCATGCCCTAAACTGTGGATGAACAAATCGCCGAACCCCTGGTCTTCAATATGTGTTCTTGCGATATCATCAGGAACCCATGCTGGAGTCCCGGCTTCTAATACTGGGAAGGTTAGGTTTTGTGCATCATAGACAGCCATGTATGAATCGATAATTGTTTGATTTGTAGTCCCTCCTACGATGTATGTTCGCGTTACATCGCTTACCCAATCGTTGACTCTTGCACCTAAATCAACAACCACAACATCTCCAATTTCAACAATTTTGGGCCCGGCGCCGTTATTTTCTGGGTCACCATGAGGTATTGCGCCATTGGGACCAGAAGCAACAATTGTGTCAAATGAAGGCCAATTTGGATTAGACCCGTTTTCTTCCATTGCACGATCTATTTCGTCGGCGATTTGTCGTTCTGAAAGTTCATCACCATTCAGAACTCTCCACAGTTGATATCTTGCAACCTCCTGCCCTATTGACGCCAACCTAACAGATTCTCTAATCGATTCGTCCTTGTCAGGTGAAATACCGGTTGGGGATGGAAACCAACCGTTCAGGGCACGCTCTACCTCCGTCTCGCATGCTACCGCTAATGGACTCATTAAAATGAGAATCAACAGATAAGCAATAACTCGCACAAAGTTAGCGTGTTCACAATCATTCAAGAACGATTCGGACATCCACAAATGGCTATCGGTGTAGCATTTGGCGCCCGTGCCGGGAATCGAACCCGGGTCGAGGCATCGACAACGCCTCATGATAACCGCTACACCACACGGGCAACACTTTGCCGAGCGGCAACCGCTATTTAAGCCCCGCTCTGTGCCCTACATGGTGGGGGACATGGCCGACAAAAAAACATCAGCAGAAAAAAATAGAGAAGATGAGCAAAACGCTGCAGCAGATGATATGTTTGGTGGCGCGTTTGGAGGTTTAGACCAGATGGAAAACCCTCCCGAACCAGAACAAATGCAAGAAAACGTAGACAAATCAGGGAATGAACCCGAAGAACCCCATGAAACTCCACCGAGTGGGACGCCATCCGGACCACTTTCAGGCCCTCCAAGTGGACCACCATCCGGACCGCCAAGCGGACCGCCGTCAGGCCCACCATCAGGCCCTCCAAGTGGACCACCATCAAGCCCTCCAAGTGGACCACCATCCGGCCCACCATCAGGCCCTCCAAGTGGACCACCATCCGGCCCACCATCAGGCCCTCCAAGTGGGCCACCATCCGGCCCACCATCAGGGCCACCATCAGGGCCACCAACTGAATTAGATACTCAAGCACCGGCAGAAGAGCCACAAGAAGAAGTCGAGGAACTTACAGTAGTTGAAGAACCATCTGGTGACGAATCCATTGAAGAAATTGTTGAAGACTCACTAGAAGAAGAACAACCAGAAACTGTAGAATCCGTGCATGAGGAAGAAGTTTCTACTGACGTGGAGGAAATACAAGAGGACGCAATCGAACAGATACCTGAGAAAGAGGTTGAAATTAAACAACCTTTGGAGGCCAACCAACCATCAACACCAGACGTGTCCAATCGCGCTAAAGCCGCAGAAAAGGAGGTCGTTAGATTATCCACCGAAGTTAGCAGTTTGAGAAAATCACTTTCTGGAGCCGCGCAGGTGATAGAGGAATTAGAAATGGAGCCAATGCCACCTGCAGTTTTGGCAGCAGATATTGTGGTTCCCGACCATTTAGTTGCAGACATAGCGCGCTTGTCAAGGCAATTAGATAGAGAGCAGTTAGTAAGAGCAAATATGGGCTCAATCGCAATGCTACATCCCGGCATGCCCGGAGTTATGATCACAACAAGGCAGGGAGCAGTTCTCCCACGTCTAAATGAAAGAGGTATAGTTGGAGCCAGATTAGGTCAAGGCGCACCAGACGGTGCACCTTCAGATTGGCGAGTTTTGGAGGTTCTGTTAGCTTCAACATCGCTCGTTACAGGAGGCCCTGCCGCCTGCATTCACATGACCGGTGCTTACACAACTGCTGTTAGTTGCGAGAAAGACCTAATTTTGTGTTCACCTATCGATGAAGTTGGAAAGAAGTCCTTAGGGAAAATTGTAATTGTAGACCCAGATGATGCGAATCCTGAAGATTTCTTGAGACAAACCGCTGAAGCCTTACAGCAAGGTGGAAACAAGTGCGTTGTAATCAGAGGTCACGGCGCTTATTGCGTTGGTGGAGATTTAGATGATGCCTGGGCAAACGCCGCTGTTCTTGAGCACAGCATGAAAATAGTACTACTAGCAAGGCAAGCAAATCTAAAGGTTTGAATGCAAAATCATAGGTTTCGCCAAGAGCCTGCATTGTAAGCTTCGATTCCGTTCGCATTCAATATTCTGACCGCCTTTCCGCTCCTCATTCCACTTGCGCAACAAGCAATGATTGGGACTGATTTTTTCTTGAGTGAATTTAACTTAGATTCTATATTTTGTAGTGGAATATTTTGCGAACCCTTGAAATGTCCTGATTTAAATTCAGAAGGAGACCTAACATCTATCACTACAGCTCCATTTTGTAACAATTCATCGATATTTACATTATTTCTAGAAAATATTGATTTTAAAAAATTCAACATAAAATCACCTCATGGGTATACGACATCATTCCCACTTTCTTTCCAACCGGTTATTCCAACTTCTAGTTCAACAATATTGGTATAACCTAGGTCAATCAAGCTTTGTGCAGCGTCTTGAGACCGATTTCCACTTCTGCAATATAACATTATCAAATCGTCCATATCGCTTGGAAGCTCATCTTGGCGGTCTACAATTTCTGAGTGGGGTATTAGTGTAGCGCCCTCAATATAACCATCAGAATTCCATTCACTTGTAGTCCTAACATCTAGCAAAAACCCATCGGGATTTTCTTTAATTGTAGTTTCAAATTCATCTACCCCAACTCTATCCCACTGAGGATCAACTGTACAACCTGCTAATGATATTGTCAATACCATCAGCAAGGGTAGAATTTTATTCATAAATTTTCTATCGAAAATTAGTATATTAATGTGCTTTGAGAATACCCACAAACCCCATTCCAATTTCAAATCGCTCTATTTGCCGCACAAATTTTCACGAAGTTGTCAAACATTTCTTTGCCAAATTCAGAGTCATTTACTTCGGGGTGAAATTGTAATCCGAACCTGTCCCCTTTTTCATTTTCCATTCCTTGAACTACGCATGAATCACTGGAGGCTGTAATGAAAAATCCCTCCGGCACTTCGTGAACTTCATCGTTGTGACTCTCCCAAACGATTTGCGTTTCATTTGTACCTGCAAAGATTTTACCTCCTCCATTTTGTAATTTTATTTCCATGGCGCCATATTCAGGCTCTGGGGCCTCTCTTGCATCTCCTCCGTAATGTCTTGCCATAAATTGATGACCAGCACAGATTCCGAGTATTGGAATATCCAACTCCAAAAACGCAGCGCAATTACCCAATTCGCCAGTAAGGCCAATTCTTGCAGCGCCTCCTGATAGAATCAACCCGTCTAATTCTCTCAATTCGGAAATGGGCGTTGTATTTTCGATGATTTGGGTATCTACGCCAAGGTACCTAAGCATCCTCCATTCTCTATGAGTCCACTGCCCACCATTGTCAACAACATCGATTACAAGAGGCGTTTCGACCATGTTGTCTGCCTACCGCGCGCCATCTTTGAACATTCTTACAGTAAAGGACACCTTCAAAGAGGGGAGGCCGGTCGGGGGAATGAGCGTGAGTGTAATGGCTGAACTAACAGTTGACTACAAATGCCAAAACTGCGGTACAATTCAAAGTTTCACACGTGACCGTGATGGAAAGTGGCACCCAACAATGACTTGCAAGCATTGTGGTAACAGAATCTTCGTGAAATTACGTAGAACAGGGCACAAAATCCTACAGGCAGAATGAATGATTCTATCGAGGGGTTGAAAGACCCATTTCATTGTAGCGTTACTCATGGCGTCGTGGCTTGAGACATATGCGCCACGAAGGTTCGCAGATTTAGCAATGGAAGAAACCGTCAAAAATAATCTTCGAAAAGTTTCGATTCAAGCAAATCCGCCACATCTAATCATAGCTGGCCCAGAAGGGGTTGGAAAAACAATTGCGTGGCGTTTAGTAGCAAGACAAGTCCTCGGCCCCTCATGGAAATCAACGACTCACATACTACAGGCAAGAGACCTTGCTAAGTCAGCGGGGGCCATGAGTAAATTTGAGGAATTTTTACGTCCCGAGGGCGGACAATCCTCTGATACATTAGCGGGGCGCTCATCATTGGACTCATTTTTCGATGATCTTACCGTGGCTGTAGATGGAGACATCGCTCCTGCTGGTGCAGAGAATAGCGAATTAAATTCTAACATTGAAAGAAGGGTTTCTAGAATAATCGTCATTGAAGATGCAGACTATCTTGGACCCATCAGGCAACCGTATCTAAGGCGAATGATGGAAGCAACATCATCCACCTCGAGATTTATCTTTACGGCCAGGTCCCCCTCGAGAATTATCGATGCCTTGAGGTCGAGAACTCAGCAAATAAGAATCTCACAAACATCTAAGGAAATCATTACCGATAGACTTCAAGAGATAGCATCATCTGAAAATCTCGAACCCGTGAGGGGAATTCTTGGGGATGTCGCCCACGTAGCGAACGGAAATCTAAGAAGAGCGGTATTCCTTTTGGAATTATTAGCTAAAAGTAATCAATTAGGCGATAGAAAGAATCTGCAAAACGTTGTCGCCGCAACAACTCTAGTCGGAGTGCAACAAGTTATCGAAGAAGCATTGCGGGGAAGAATACACGACTGGGAATGGAAGAAAGAAGGCGGAAGAAACAAGAGAGTGTTGAAGGGTGCTTTGGGCTATCTTGACCAAGTGATGAATGAGCACTCTTTGGATGCAGAAGATGTAGTTCTACACATACACAAGTTACTAACCACTGGAAGATTATTACTAGAAGAAAATATGCTTTGCAGGCTACTAGACGCTCTATCCAAATGCGATGTAAAATTACAATCATCGACCTACGGTAGGATTCAGTTAGAGGAATTTCTTCATCAGGTCAAAGAAATTTCTATGACATCTTCGAATTAAATAAGCGGACACGGCAGGATTCGAACCCGCGATCTGTGGCTTAGGAGGCCACCGCCTTATCCAGCTGGGCCACGTGTCCATGCTCGCGGTGAAGTCACCCTTTGAACAACCTATCGCTAGCAAAAATTACCAAAATCCACATACATGTCTCCGATTTCGAAGGCATCATGGCTGATGACTCGATGACCGACAGGGTCGCAGCAAACGGGGCATCAACACTTCCTAATCCCTACAGCCTCGACTTCAACAGGATTGACGATACTATTTCTAAGTCAAAAGCAGATTATGAATCCGCCGACAGGCACAGACTAAAATTTGGAAGAATTGCAAGAAACCCAACTATTATGATAACGAGGAGAGTAGTTGGTCTCTTGATGGCGATTACTGCTTTGGCTGGCGTGGTTGCGCCCTACCATCCATTGGCCCGGCCAACTTTGATGATAGTCGTATGGATCCCTTTGCTTGCAATAACAATAGCTCCGTCTGTTGTCGCTGGAGAAAGAGCGATGACTGCATTGGTACTTAGGTCATCTTTATGGAAAGAAGAGGCGTTTATTGATGGCGTTCGCAGAGACATGATGGCGGAACCCGGTATGGATAGAATCAAGGCGGGTCTAAACGACATCAGAATACATAATGCAACGGCTATTGGTTTAGCAGCAACATCAGTGTTTTTACTGATTATTGCCGCAGGGCTTGAACCAGACAGCCTCGCCTACAATTTATTGCTCCTAATTTCATTAACATCCAGTTTAGCACTATCTTATCACGCAATTTTCACTGCAGATTATATCAACAAACTGGGTGATGAAGTTCCCTATCTAGTGTATCATTCGCCTACCCATCATCCGATGCAACTTGACACTATCCTTGGGGACCTAGTATTCGCCCATTTGGATCCCGACCACTCTTTACTGTGGAATCAGTGGGAAAAAGAATTAGGAAATTCAGTTCTGAAAGGTGTCGACAAAAGGCAAGCAAGAGAAAGACTACTCTATCTTTTACATCTTAATGCAAGAGGTGATTTAAGCCATGAAGAGACGCTTAATGAGCTAAAAGAATTCATAAAACCGATGTCCTTAGATGGGTTGTTATTGAGAGAGGACTCGAAGTTTAATTGGGTAAGACTCCAGAGATTAATTGGGCATGCTAGAGCATGGCAAAAAGAACTATTCGACCTCCTAGATAGGTTACAAAACGATCTATTGGTAGGAAACTCAACAATTACAAAAGATGAATGGAGGATGGACGTAGCTTTAGCAGAGGTTTGCGATAACGGAATGGGCCATCTTTTCATTGGTTTGAATAATCAAACAAAGACCGACACACACTACAAAGTGGAAGTGATTTTACCTGGAGGTATTCCAGAATCCCAAGTCCATAGACTTGAGTTGGCATCCTGCGTTGGCCCAAAGGGCCCAGTAAACATCACAGATTCTCTTGTAGAAGATGCTCTCGATTGGATGCCCAAATATCTCGAAAAGGGCGTGATATTGTGGATAGGACTTGCTTGGAATGAGGGTGTAAAAGGTGATAGAAATGTGCAGGTTATCTTACGGGACGATGATAATTCCGTATTGGATTCAAGAATTATTTCAACAAAAGTTGTACAAGGTGGAACTAAGATTTCAAACTTAAGGCTGAAGCGAATGCTGAAAGCAAGACGGATGGGAGAAAAGTCACTTCCTATTGCGGACGCAGCAGTTGCAAACTCCTGATATTTTATGCGCTTTGCTTATGACATGAATACGCTTGGAGAAGATTGTCGGAGGAATTACTGTGGAAGCGTGGGATGTCATTGTTCTTGGAGACGGGCCAGCGGCACTTCGAGCAGCCGCATCATCAGCAGAAGCTGGAGCATCTACCCTGATGATGTCATCCGACAGTTTAGGAGCAGGTATAGCCGCATCAACCGATGGCTTAGCAGCGCCTCTGAAAGAAAGCACAATGAAATCTCACAGCGACGATACGATTAGAGCGGGAAATTTCTTGTGCGACCAAGACATTGTGTCCCAGAGGATTTCAATGGCGAGCAGACAAGTAGACCTTCTCGAAAGATGGGGAGTTATATTCAGAAGAGACTCAGACGGTATTCCATTGGTTAGAAGAGCCGCAGGGCACAGTTTACCCAGACTCACATCCGCCGGAGACGCCCTCTCCAAAGAGGTTCAACAAGTTCTAGAAGAACAGTGTATGAGGCACGGAGTTATTCGAAGAGGCGACCAAATTCCTTTGAATTTGGTTCACACAAACCAAGAAATCCACGGCTTGATATCTCTTGACCTATCAACCGGACTAGTAAATGCGCTACAAGCAAAGTGCGTAATTATCGCAGATGGCGGTTACGAGGGAATTTGGCAAGGAACCAATGTGGGCTTTGGGATAGATTTAGCAATGCAAACGGGACTTACAGCCCGAAATATGGAATTCACAGCTTGGACTCCACTCTCTATCTCAGGCACCAATGTTACTTTGCCAATAGGCATGCTCGCAGACGGCGCGACAATTCATGAAACAAATGGAAACCCGATCGCTGTAGAAGATTTTGCAGATCCTTGTGAACTAGCGATGGCGGTAGGAAATAACGGGTATGTGTTGGACGCAAGAAGTATGGGCGATTCGGACGTTTGGTGGAGCCAAACTATGGAAATCGTGTCAACGAGGCTCGGAATCGACATGAAGAAACAGACTGTGCCAATCAGCGCACAAGTTTCATCAACATTAGGAGGAATCGTCACCGATGAATACGGACGAGCGATATCTGGAAAATGGTCCAGGTGGTTCACCGGATTGTATGCTGCAGGTTCTGCAGCATGTTCAGGTGTTCACGGAGCTGGGATTGTCGCTGGAAATCATCTATTGGACTCGATGGTTGGCGGTTATGCCGCCGGCATTCACGCAGCAGAACATTCAAAGAAATCTAAGTTTACGGGAAAATCTCAACTTGAAACATACTTAGGGGTCGCAGAAGCAGATTTGGATTTGGAAATGGAATCAGCAGAATCAGGCCCAGTTCAACGAACAGGCCCACTATTTGCGAAACTGAATGAAATAATGAACTCTAACGCAGGACTTCAAAGGAACGAAGAAAATCTGACTTCTGCGTTAGAAATGCTTGAAGCGCTAAGTATCGATGCTGAAAAAGTTCACCTCGATGATAAAAGCCGATTATTTAACACAAATTTGCTTGAGTCTCTTAGGCTAAAAGCGGGAATTAGATTGGCAATCGCTACAATCCAAAGCGCCCTATCAAGGAAGGAAAGTAGAGGAACTCATCAAAGAACCGACTTTGTTGAGCCTGATTCTGAATTATTGCATCACACATTAGTTGATAGAGAAGGCAACACCTCTACTTTAGCAATCAGAAAGGGTAGTTCCGGCACTTGGATATTGCCCCCTGAAGCATAATCTCAACCCTCATGATTTTGAGGTGGTTACCCTTCCCACAAACATGGCTGAAAATACACTTTTCGAAAAAATTCTTTCGGGAGAAGTCCCGGGGAATTTTATTTGCCGAGGGGAAAATTGGGCCTCCTTTCTCGATGTTTTTCCAAGAGCGGAAGGCCATACTTTGGTAGTGCCAGCAAATCCAGTTCAACGAATAGCAGACCTATCAAAAGATGATCTGGCAGACCTATTTTCAGGTGTAAAAGAAACTCAGAAAAAACTCTCGGCATATTTCAAAACCACAGATTTCACCGTTGTCGTACACGATGGACCACTAGCTGGGCAAGAGATTCCGCATGTACACATACATGTGATTCCAAGACTTCGAGGAGATGGCGGAAAGGCACTTCCTGCATTATTTCCTAATGCAAGTCCTCCAAACCCACCTAATTTCCAGGCGCTATCTGAACTTTGTAGACATATTACGGAGGGCTGATTATGGAAAGTGGAGAAGATGGAGCAAGAGACCACCATGGGGAATTGCTACCCGTGCTCTCCCAATCAGCGACTAAGATGAAGTTTGATAGATTGATGAATACGCCACTTCCGAAATTTGGCACCAATTATCCCGGCTCTCCCTTTTTCATGGAAATAGGGTATTTCTGCCTAAGGAGGGTGAATTCGGTTATCTTCAGAAACCATGAAATTTCAGGTGTTGAAAACGTTCCACGAGATAGGGGTTCAATGTGTGTCGCATGGCACACTAACGGTTTGCTAGACCCGATTAGCATCTTCTTATCCCATCCCAAAAAATTCGTTGTAGGAGGCCGTCATGATTTGGTTACAAGGCCTATTTTGGGATTTTGGGCGAGAAAATTCGCCGTCCAACCCGTCGTCAGAAAGGCAGAACTTTTGCGCGGAGGATGTTCTGAAGAAGACGCTAATTACATGAATGGGCGGTCACTATTGAATCTCGCAACTGGAATTTCATACGGCTACGGCTGTGCATTATTCCCAGAAGGAACGAGTCACTCAGAAAGCCATCTTATTCGTCTAAAAACAGGCCCGATAAGGACAGTTTTAGCCGCTGCGGCTCACGCAAAGGCGAACGACCATAGCATACCTGCAATCATTCCAATCGGGCTTCATTTCAGGATGAGGCACCTGTTTAGAACAGATGCTTGGATAGAATACGGAGAACCTATTGAATTGCCAGCCGAAGAACTACCTGATGATTTGATTCAAACAGTTGGAAAGGGTGATTGGAGCGAACCTCCTGCCAAGGTTGTCAACGATCTTAGAGACGAATTGAGAATAAGATTAGCGCCAATGACGCCTAATCGGGACACGTACAGCGAAGTATTTTCCGACGGAGTTATTGCCCATGTTAAGAATAATCTTTCTGGCAAACCAACCCTTACTTGGCGAGAAGAGGTACTCGCAGTTAGAGAGCTAAAGACTAACCCCGAATCAGAAGACATCAAACGATTAGCCACTGTTATTGGCGATAAACTACACGAATCCAGACTTGATGGGCGAGATATAAACAAAACCTGCGACTCACTCCGTTCGTTCTCATTGCCTGGTACTGTTGCAAATTTGTTGAAGGTAGTTCCTATGCTCGCATTATTGCCGATTATTGCGATATGCATGGGTCCACAGATAGCACTTGGCAGACTATTAGGTGACAACACTGACGAGGGCCTGGATGCAAGAACTTCGTATCAATTCTTAGCAGGAATGTTTGGTTCCTTGCTGTGGTGGCCTATTATATCCGTCATTCTGATAGCGTTATACCTAATTTTTGATATCGATATTGGGTTTGATGCGATTGGAATTCTGGGGCCTTCAATAATTTCAAAGTTATTTGCAACTGCGATAATTTTTGTTACCTTGCACATAGTCTTCTATATTTCAGGCATATTTTTTGCACTGGGCTGGGACGCATTTTCGGATACCGCAAGATGGGTTCGAAGAAGAAAAACCAGCAAATTTGTTGCCACAGATTTGAAGAAATTGAAAGAGATTCTAAACTGAATAGTTCAAATCATCCCTGTGGTTAGCCATGCATATGGAACCCAAAGAGGTCGGGGATAAATTACGAGAATGGCTCGCTAGCGAGCGTATCGAATTCAAAGAACAAAACGACCCTAGAGCCGATATTCATTTCCTGATCAAATATCCTATGGGTGATAACGGCCATAAGTTCGTAATCATTGTTCCAAAAGGTAGAGACTTAGTCGCTATATCTTCCATGACAAGAGTTGATGGGGGCCAACAGGAAGAAATGAAGAATTTAATGGTCGAAGACTCAGAAGAGTGGAAAAATTGGCTACATGAATGTAGAATGCAACTTATAGCATCAGGTGTGGATTGGGGTATCCACTTAGGCCATCAAAAAACTGGTAGAAATGGCCCTCTACAGGCGTTTAACGTAAGCGAACCAATTTGGTTCGACGCACTTACAAAAAACGAGATGATGCAAACAATCAGAAGATTATGGCTCTCAAAATTAGGATTAATTCACGAAATCAAGTTTGCCTATGGCAAAGGAACTGGTAAACCAGGCCCTGTAGATGATTGGGCAAACAAGAAGCAGGGCGGTCAAAGAATCGGTAAACCAAACCCCCCTCAACCCAAACAGGTAGATATTGATGACTCGATGTCATTTGGGGAAGGATTTGACCCAGAAGACTGGATTTGAGCACACTAATCTGTGACCCGAAAGGGGCGCGGTTAAGTATGAGTAATATGACCAAAATCTTGTCGTTAGAGGTCTTTACATGGAACAGAAGATGAAATCAGTAAGTTTAGCATTGATAATGTTGCTTTCAACATTAACTGGAATTATGATGGCAGCGCCAGCAGCTGCAACCCAAGTTGTGATTACAGAAGCAATACAAGTTGTTGATGGGGGAGGCTCATCAGACAGGATGGCTGCAGTAGCGGCAGATTCTGAAGGTAACGTACACGTCGTATGGAGTCGTTCCAACCAACACTTATTCTACTCGATGATTTCTCCAAGGGGTGAAACTTTAATCGATGCGACCCAAGTTACAAATTCTGGTTTGCATAAAATCAACCATCCTGATATGACAATAGATGACAACGACATAGTCCACATAGTGTGGGCGGACCATTCAGGCCAGCACAAAATCATGTACACTGCTTTGAGACCGTTTGCAACAGCCATGGACGGATCATCTGCGCTTGACGGAGACCTATCCGCAATCGATGACTACATTGTAGCTCAACACATCAACGACAGAGATTGGCCAGCAATCGATGTAGATAGCCAAGGAAATGTACACATCGTTTGGCAAGACAATTATGACGAATTGGATATGTATTTCCAACAACCTCAAATCTACTATAAGATGCTACAACCAGATTACTCAATTCAAAACGCAGTAGTTCTATTTGACGACACGCTACTAACCCCTATCATTGGACACAAAGGCCACCCTGACATCGTAATTGATGCAAACGACATGGTTCAAATCGCCTGGGATGACACAAGAGGAGGAAAGGTAGAACTCGTATTCGTTGTAGATACATCAGGTTCTATGTACTCAGAATGGGCTGATGTTTGTACTGTAATTTACGGTGGAAACTTCGCATCTGGTGGATTCTTCAAGGGCATCAAACCAATGCTTGAAGAAGGTAACATGACCGTATTCGAGACAATTTATGGACTAAACAATCTACCTGGAGCGGCAAGTCAAGGTAACTGCGCTTCTCACAACCAAAACTCTGGACCAAGAAACACACCTCTTGGAATTATTCCGGGTGACGATTCAGGTGGACTAAGAACACTTCCAAACACAGTCTACAACGGAGCATCATACTCAGGGTATTCTGGTGAAGACTGGGGCCCGGGTACTAATTGGGCTTGCTTATCATGGAAGGACACAATTGGAAATGTTCCAGGAAACCCGCCTACATCAAGCGACCACAGATGGAACCCTAACGCAACAAAGATTGTACTCCCAGTATCTGACGAAGGTCCAAAAGACGGAGATCCATCTACGGGTGCTGACGACACAGCTTCAATCCAAGAAGCACACGACAACTGTGTAAACGCAGGAGTAATTCCAGTTGGACTATACGGACAAACATACGGCGGCGCTCAGACAGTTCAGTCTCACATGAAGGACTTAGCACAGTGTCCAAACGGAGTTGTTTCAACCAACCCAAGAAACTGCCCGGGAACATCTACCAGGTCAACTGATGCAGGCGGACAAACCTATGAATTCCCATCAGGAACCGGCGGTGCTAGCCAAATGCAGTTGCTTGTAGAAGCAATGGTTTACATCTCTACAAACAACTCACGTGAAATTTTCATGACCGTGCTTGACCCATATGGAAAGATGAACAATGACCAACAATGGACCCCTGGTCAACCAGGTCACAAGGTAGTGGGCAATGGATATCAAGAAGACACAGGACGAGGGTCTGAAGGTCACTTAGTCGTTGTAAACGACACTAGAGTAACCATCGACGACGCATTTTCGTTCCACCCATCAATCGCAGTTGACTTGCAAGGTAACACACACATTGCTTGGATGGACGGACGTGATTATGGATTTGAGAAGAACGTTCCTTACGAAATCTACTACACAAAACTAAGACTTCAAGGTGCAGGGGAATGGGACGGAGTACCTCAAGGATTGTCCACATATCAAATTAAGAGGATAGACGACACACCAATTTCAACCGTAGAGGGATGGCAACAAATGCCTCAAGGCAGTAGTCAAAACTCCGCTTACCCAGCACTGTTGACAGATCCTCAGAATAACGTGCACATCGCATGGTTAGACTTTGGAAACGCAAGTGCATCCGAAGAGATTAGATACACGAGATTGAATGCTACAGAAAACACGGGTCCGGGAGAAACCGCACTCGATGCATGGAATTCAACACCGGTAACATCTTGGAAATCATTCAAACTTGGTCCTAACCAACTGTCTAAGCCAACTCTTGGACAGCCACCAGCATTCGCTAACGACTTGGGTAGCGGTGCCCACATTGCATGGTCAGACACAAACAAGTGTTCTGATGAAACCAACGGCGGACCTTGGACAATCTGTTACTCGCATGTCCTAACTGGACAGGTAGACATCGAGTTCGATGATGGTGAAACATACTACCACGTAATCGAACCTGGCGAGCAAACAATCTACAACATGACGATTAACAATACAACGCCGGGCCCGAAGGACCTTGTTGCAGACACTTACAATCTCAACATTACGGGGGTTCCTGAAAACTGGACAGCAAACATATACTTCTCAAATAACCACACTGCGATATTCGAAGATACTCCTATCTTCCTCGAAGGTGGAGAAATGGCAAGGTTCTATCTGAGAGTCAAGGCTCCTTCAATCTATCAAGCAGACGAGGACCAATTAGCTGAAATCACGGTATCTGCAATTTCTAACAAGGACCCTGCGATTAGGTCCGACAGAGCTACGCTCACGCTAATGGACGTGGTTCACGGAATCGACCTCGATACAAGTCACAGAATGGCAGACGTCGAACAAGGACAGACTGCAATCTTCTCGATTACGATTACCAATACTGGTAACGTGCACGACACTTACGCATTCTACGACCCTAATGGCCTTGAAGGAAGACAGGAATGGTTACTTCCGTTCGGTTGGCAGGTAACATTCCCAATGCAGGTCGCTTTGGACCCTGGCCAGTCGGTAACCAAGAATTTGGAAATCGCAGTGCCAACGGAGCAAGACCCGGGGACCTTCGTCGTATACGTCAAAGGTTGGTCAGAAGGCGAGCCGATTAAATCGATAGAGAAGGGGACATATGACGTACTCGAACTATGGATTAACGTCTCCATCCGTTCTATTGGAAACATCGTCTTCGAAATATTCGATACGAGTGAAATGGTACTTCCTTCTCCGAGTTCAGGGGCTCCATCGTGTGCAACATACGATATCGGTGTAATCAAGAACTATGAAGCAGGATATTTGGTATTCCAAACTCCGGGCGCGCCAGAAGCGAAACCAGACGAAGTTGACATCAATACGTGGAGACAAGATCACTGGACCGTTGAGTTAGACTTCTCTAATGCGCCGGGTCCAAGAGATGCAAACGATCCAAATAGTCCAAGATTATGGCCTGTGGGAACGACGTACAATGTTGGCGTTTCAGTATGTGCCCCAGTGAATGCGAATGCTGGTTTGGGTCCAGCGGTAACCGTGAAGGCTTACCTCGAAGGATACCCAAGAGTGGCTGACTCTGTAACATTATCAACTAACGTAGTTCACGTGTTCTCGTTACATACAGAAGCAGAATACACAGAAATTCAAACCAACCCCGGAGAATCATGGGCTATTCCAACTACCGTGACCAACACAGGAAACGGACCAGACAGATATGATATGAGGCTCGGTAGAGTTACAGATTCAAAGGGAATCGATGTCTTGTGGGACGTAACCGTACCTCGAAGTATCTTGACTGAACTTTCAAGGGACACATCACAAACAGTGGACATTACCATCAATGTGCCAACACAAGTCCCTGCAGGCGATTACACAGTAGTCATACAAACATTCAGCGAAGAAGACTATCCTGATGCGAATGGACACAGGACAAGACTGCGTGGCGAAATCGTGTTTACTATCACTGTAAATGAGTTCTATGACATGCAAATTACAATGGATCCAAGCGTTGATAACGATGTTAAGACTACTGCCCCAGGAAAGATAGTCGAGTTTGTTGTGAACATCACAAACGCAGGAAACGTTCCAGACACTCCATCTCTACACAACCACACATCGGTGAAGGACGGCTCAACAGGAGCACTAATCTGGAACACTCTCCCAGGAATGGGGGCTCTAAGTGGCTGGAAGGTTGAGTGGAAAATGATCAACTATGTCGGAAGCGATTTAGTCGTTGAAACAGAATGTGTCGAGATGAAGCCTACCGATACTGAATTCCCTGACGATGTCTGTATTCACATCCCAGAAACCAACGAATGGAGACTACCAGAAATGTTACCATACACAACTCACACAATGTCTGCGACAATACACATCGCAACAGGAGCTAAGTTGGAAACCCGACCAATTGGATTGAAGGTAACCAGTATGGCAGGAGGCATGGATGACGGTGGAGACCACGATGACAGCCCAGAATGGGCAGGAGAATTATTGGACACCAACGAAAAGATTGTCACACTAAGACTAAGGGCTCCAAACCTCGTAATTTCAGAGGTTTCAGTTTCTGAAACAAGCAATGACGTAGATAAGACAATACCAGTAAGAGTCGTTCTACAAAACACTGGAAACGTTCACGCAACGAACATCGAAATTGTGCTTTGTGAATTCAGTGAAGCTGATGATGAAGTAATCAGTGACGTAAGGAAGAACGGTTGTCCAGAAGATAGCATTGTAATGAGGCAAACAGTCGGAGCTTTACTTGCTCCAGATGCTTCAGAGGAAGCTAACGAAGTTGAACTATACCTACTATACCCTGTTTCAGCAGGTTCACATGATGTGTTAGTGGTTGTAGATCCATCTAACTCAATTGTTGAAGTTACAGAATCTGACAACATTAAGAAAATTGGAGATGAACTCACAAGCAATTCACCGTTCCTCGATGTTGCTGGCGAAGTCGTAAGCACATGGGCACTACCATTTGGTGTCCTAATGCTAACCTTCTCTCTATTCGGAGTGCTTTACTTGGTAGGAAAGGGCCGACGCTCTGAAGTTAAGGGAAGACTTGCTGAACAGAGCAGCTTAATTTCAGTTCTACAAGATGACAAGTCAGATGCTTGAATCTGAATCAATCTTCGGAATCAATTCCAAGAGATGCCCACCAGGGCAATTCAGTAGTTTGCGAAGCTGAGATAAATTGCCCAGAACGTTCAGCCATGTGCCTGACCATTCTGATTCGTAAGTCATCTAGCAGTTTTTCTGATGCTTCAGCACCAAGATTTAGTTCGCTTGCAAAACTCTTGAAATTGAAATTGGATGCAGGGGATTCTAGTATATTGTGAATCATCAATCTTTGTTCGTATGAGTCAAAATCAGAATCAACCGTTGTAGACACTCGCTGTTTGATTTGTTGGTGGAGTGAAACTAAAGCATCTCTTTCTTTGTCTAACTTCTCTATACTCTCTGAGATTTTTGACAAATGATAAGCGCCTTCCCCTACACTTATCCGCTTCCTACCGCTTACCATCTCTGCGACAGCGTTCATCTCATTAGGCAGTTTACGGGATAATTTTAGTGGGCCTCCGGAAGGAAGTTTTCTCTGGGTACATTGGAACAAATCAGGGCCTAAATCAATTCTTATCGAGATCGATTCCTGAACAGAATAGATGTTTTTAGGAGGGCCACCTTTGTTGCTGGCTACTTGGTACCTCACAACAAATCCCTTATTCTCTAAAAATTTTAGATGTTTCATCACGGCCTGTTGAGAGATGCCTATCTGATTTGCAATTTGTAATGGATAATGTGGTTCTCTCACTAACCGTTCCAATATGTCTCTACGTGCTTTGTTTTGAAAGACTGAAAGTGCGTCGTCTATATCGACCATAACTTCACAACCCAAGGTTACCTAATGATAGGTTACCTATGAACCTCACTATGGGATAATTCAACCTTCATCCCAATTTTTCCATGAATCATCTGCGGGGAGGCTCTCGGGCGTGTAAGAGCTCGCCTTGTTAATTGAGCCTCCAGTTGCAGATTTTTTTGGTGTAGCAACTCTCGTGTCAGTATCTGAAAATGGTGACGGGACATCCGGAGTAACCGGCTGGTCATTGGGCAACTCTCCCCTCACCAACTTGTACAGGTCATCTGTGGTCAACATGTCTTGAGGTGTCTCCATCAATCCTTCATTATATTGTTCAGTGGTAATCGTAAGTGGGTCTTGAATCAACTGTACTGTTTGTTGTTGGCCTCTGTTGATTACGTTGATTAGCCAGCCGATCGGGATTAAGATTAATCCAGTCAAGCAAAATGTGCAAGTAATCAAGAAAGATTCGTCGGTAATCATGTCGAATACCACTTCATCACCATTTACGAAATACAATTCATTCTCGCAACCCCCCTGCTCTTCGCAGTTTATTGTAATGCTAACTTCTGATTTGGAATCAACATCAAGTTTCGAAATTACTGAAAAATCGGCATCGGACGCTTGTGCGGTATAGTCCGTGTTACACTTTGTTGAGATTTCATCCCCGATAGTCCCATCTTCGACATAGTTGAATTCTACCTGATAATCACTACTATCTCCTTCAACTAGAACAACCCAACATCCGCTTTCTAGCGTAAATGAATTGATTTCTCCTCGCTCAGCAGTATGCTCAGAAACTATTCTAGGGTCGTAATAATCAGTGAACCCAGACATTGTGGTAAAAACCGAAATAATTCCAATCGTTACGAATACAAACCCTGCAATCATGATCCGCATTGGCCATGGAGACGGGCTCTTTGCGGATTCCATGTTAATAGCCATTCATCAATCCGATTTGAATCAAACGCAATCTTACAGTCCTAACTCACCTAATTTTTCTGGTAAATAAGTGTCGGTCACGAAATCTAAACCATACTTGGCGAGTGATTGCTGTTCAGCCTTTTTGCCTAAATCTAACATCATTTTGATCTGGTCTTGCCACCAACCATCTGCAAATCGTGGGTCTGACAATTCAGCCTTGAGGGCCTCCTCATCTTTCTTCGAGAGATCATCGGAGGGTAGGTCATAAGCTACAATATCGTCAGCGGTTATACCTAGATATGTAGAAGTAGGGGTGGCTAAGTATTCAGAAATGTGTGCGGTTTTAATCGCACCGTATGCAATAGAAGCAAAAATTCTGAAAGACCAAGGATCACCGTCGAGAAATACTACGACAGGTAAATCCCATTCTTCGCTCATTCTCTTCATTATTCTTCTTGTAGAGCGAGCAGGCTGGCCTTTCAGGTGCACCAAGGCGCATTTGTAATCTTCGTCAAATCCATTTTCAACCAATCTGTCAAACATACCACCGGTTTCAATCGCCATGATGAAATTAACATCGTGCTCTTTCAGCTCTATCTTTTCTATCTCGACATTGTATGGGACGCCATAACCAGAATCGCCAACGTCATCTCTAGCATTGATTGTCATCCACTGCCCCCTTCTGTTCAATTCATTCACGGTAACATTTCCAATTATTCTGGCCCCATCCTCTTCAGGCCTGAGCTTGAAATCTTCTCTGAGGCAAGTAGTAACCACTTCCAAATCTTCAGCAAGATTGTTTGATTCGTTTTGACTTCCAAATTTACCAAGACCCCACGCTTCAGAAATGTAGTACATTTCTCTTAAGGTAGATGATTTTCCAGTCTCAATCATCTCCTCGATAAATTCCACAATATGCAACGCCCTCAACAAATTCTTTGCAGAACCCAAACTTGTTGCATCTCTTGTGGATTTATTCTTTCCGTATTTGTACACACCTAATTTCTTATCAAATCCTATGTTGTTCTTTGTTCGAACAGGCAAAGTCATGGTGGGGGGTTCCCCTTTGACGATTTTATCATACATTTCTTCTACAACAAGATGCAGCCTTTGCTTTGTCAATTCTGGGTCGTTTACTCTTGCCATCACGCATCACCTCCAAAGAGAGTTGTTTGTTTTGAAACGGAGGATGAAGAACTATCATCTACATTTTCCTCAATTTTTACTGACGTTTCTTCTGAATCTTCTTCTTCATCATCTTCAGTTTCTGATAACGCCAATTCCTGACTCCTGATTTCCTTAAGCATCTTTTCATCAAGTTTTGTAGCACCTATCACGTCTTGTGTACCTCTGAAGAATACGTCAGTCTCAGTCCAATCGCCTTTCTCAAGATTGGATAAAGAATACTCAATAACGGCCTTTTCACCTGGCTCTAGGGTCTCTAATTTCCATCCCCAAATTCCCATTGCTTCCTTTCTTCCGCCCCTTTCGTTTCCAACCATCTCCGAGTTTTCTTTTTCTGGCCAGTTAACCAGTAACGAGTAGCTCCGAGCTCTTGAGGTATAATTGAATAAGGTAATTTTCACATCGACCATTTTGCTTTCTTTATTCCAAGCAGTTGTCTCATTACAAATCACTGCGCTCATAATTTTTGTAATCGAACCAGATAGGTCTGGTACGGGCCTCTCTAGAATAGATGCTGATTTTTCAGCAATTGCGGGAAGAATATCATTGATTAGTTCGAATTTCTCTCTGGTTTTGGCCATCTTTTTCTTCTTTTCGAGGTGCTTTCTCAAACCTCTTCCCAATTCAAGCATCGCTTTCCTTGTCTCTTCAAAGACAAATCCATTATCGGCTAAAGCCTCTTTTGCTTCTGAGGTAAACTGTACATTCGTACTAGCTAAATGGACAAGAATTGCGGCCGGGCCTTTTGGTACCCCTTTTCCACCGGCTTGTTCTAGACCATACTGCCTCCAGTCAACACTCTCAATCGCTTTTGTCAAAAGACAACCACCCTGTTGATACATTAGAGGGACTCTGTTTGCAAATCTAAGAACTTCAACGTGTTTGTCTGAAGGTAAATCTTGACCAAATATTAGTCCGACTTCAACTTGAAATGGATTGCCATGACTTACGGTGGGAGCCCTCGTCATCGTTGCAATGAACTTAGAATCAATAGTTTTGGACAATCCTTTCTTGATCAGCATTTCCTCTATTGGTGATAGACAGTTAGTCGGTGGAGACAGTAACTTGATCGGCTTCCCACCGAGCATTCTCTCGCCCTGAAATGTTTCCAATAATGCTCTAACATCATCAGGTTTCAGGGTTGCAGGCTTCTTTGATACTTCTAACTCAGCAGCCTCACAAAGGTCCTTCGCTGCTCGCATTGAAACTCCTGAAAAATTCTGTCTAAGGAAAACAGTCATTCTAGAATCCTTTGATTCGCGACACATCCTTTGAAGTTGGCCGAGTTCTATACCGTGCGGATGTGGCTTGATTGCGTCTACCTTGCGCGGGAGTCTTTCAGTTACCCTTGGCCAATGATGTACTTCTCCATCGGGGTCAATAAATGTAATATCAGCATGCGGATTAACAATACTCGTCATTCGTAAATATTGGTATACAGACTGTTTCCCTCGTTGGTATTTACCCTTCATTCTTGTTGTAACTTTCAGCCCGTGTTCTTTCGGTAGTCCATCGTGTGCAATCCAAATTTCGCGGTCTTGGTCGGATTTTACGGCTTTGTTACGCCGAGTATCCAATCCTATTTTTACCGTAACCGCAGTATTTTCATTTGCGATTTTTGATAGTACATGAGTTGGTTTACCTGTAGTGAGTTGAGCGTACATAACAACTCCAGTAATTCCGATTCCCTGTTGTCCTCTACTTTGCCTAATCGCGTGAAATCTAGACCCGAATAAGAGTTGACCGAACACCTTCTCTATACTCTTTTGTGGAATTCCCGGGCCATTATCTTCAGTAATCAATTCGAGAATATCTCTCTTACTGTTCACTTTGTTAACTTGAACCCGAATTTCTGGAAGAATTCGCGCTTCTTCACATGCGTCAAGTGAATTGTCAACAGCTTCCTTAACTGCAGTTATTATAGACCTTTGAAGTGAATCAAAACCGAGGAAATGTTTGTTTTTCTCAAAGAATTCTGATATTGCAATTTGCTTTTGGTTACTTGCCATTTTATCTGCTATACCAGCCATTTTATCACAACCTAAGGTCCTCCTCCGTCCTAATGACGTTGGGCCTCGAGCATGGTTAGGCCGATGGCCGAGGTTATTGAATAATGGCGTTCATTCACTTCCCATAAGGTCAATATTAGACATGGTTAGGTTCCTCAAATAATAGATAATCCAAATTGTCAGAAGTAAAGATAGAGATAATGACGCCCAATATGTCCAATCTCTGGACCCTTCTATCGCGCCGGCAATGTCAGAAGATTTCGAACCCCAATAGGCATACAACAGTCCGGGAACAATCATTCCAGAGGAGCCAAGAAAGTAGTCTTTCCACTTCACATCAGTCACGCCGTAGCCATAATTCAAAAATGGATATGGAATCACCAGACTAATTCTAGTAAGGAATACGCACTTGAAGCCATTTTCTTTTACAGATTTTTGAATGCCCATGATTACTGGACTATTTTCTGTTTTTTTCTTAACGACGTGATGCAAATATTTTCTAGTAATCCAAAACGGTAAGATTGCTCCTAAAATCGCCCCAACGAATGCTACTATACATCCCATCCAGAATCCGAAAAGAACTCCCGAAACGAATTTGTGAAAACTCGCCGGAGCAACAAGTAAGGCTAATATTACATATATTATTAACCAAAGAAAGATTCCAAGAATTCCATTTTCAGGAAACCATTCCGCCATTTCAATCAGGGGAGATAGTAGGGTTTCTGTCAAAGTTATTGAAACAGCAATTCCTAAGATCACTCCTATGATGCTCAACCAAGCAATCATCCTGTTCGACATCAAACCACATCAGCAAATAATCCGTCTTGCCATGCTGAAATTTTACCGGTAAAGGCACTTGTCGCTACTGTTAATGGGCTTGCTAAGTATAATTTGCCCGGGCCGGAACGCCCTTGGAAATTTCTGTTTATTGCAGAAACTGTAACTTGCTCAGGCGTGATAGAAACACCAGGGCCTGCTCCAATACATGCGCCGCACCCGGGGTCAATCAATTTCACGCCGACCCTATTGAAAAGGTCGTGCCAACCTTTCTTAACAGCCAAATCCTTTACTTGGCCGCTTCCATATTGGATGTAAAAATCGACGCCGTTTTTAACCCTCAATCCAGCATCATCTGCTGCCTGACAAACCTGCGCATAATATGCAATATCGTCTTCTTTTCCAGCAGTACATGACCCGCCGTAAGCTATGTCGATAACGACCGCACCAATATCTGAGACGTTTGCACCATTGGTCGGGTCGGAAGGAATTCCTTCGTCAGGATCTCCAGGATGAGCGACCATCGGAACAATCACGCTGAGGTCTATTGTGTGGATTCCGCCATCATATTTTGCGTTTGCATCAGGTGAAACTGACATTTTTTGCATTACTTCCCGTCCTAGGCCCTGCTCTTTTTCCATCCAATCATACAGCAAATCGTCGGCCTCGCAGATACCAGTTCTAGCACTACACTCAGTCGCCATGTTGCACAAAGTCGCCCTCTCATCAATCGATAGTGAAGATAAGCCAGGGCCACCAAACTCCATTGAGCGGTTTAGAGTTAATTCCTTTCTGGCGTGGTCTGCAAGAATGAATAATATTACATCTTTAGCGGTGCAACCCGGATTTAGGTTTCCAACCAATTCGAATCGAATCGATTCAGGGACTTTTGCAAATGTAAATCCTGAGTATACTAAACTTGCATATTCAGTCGCACCCACTCCATATGTCAGAGCGTTTGTTGCCCCTCCCATGCATGTATGTGAATCAGTGGCTTGGATGAAATCTCCAACCTCTATGAACTCCTCTCTTGCGACTTGGTGACAGATTCCAGGTGAAATACCATCTTTAGCGGAATAGTCTCTAACTCCGGTGTGTTTCTGGAATTCTACCTGCAAATCTCTCAGAGTCTGGACTTTATTCATGTGCGGAACGAACTTTGGATTATGCTCTGCATACAGCAAATGGTCTTCGAAGACCGCGAACTTATCTGGATTGGGTAATTTGTAATCTTCACCGTATTCCTCGGTTAAAAATGTGTGAACTTGAGCAGTGGTAAATTCATGGCTGTAGCCACCTTGAACCTGAGCTATAACCGGGTCATTTGGCTTTACACACTGCCCTTCTTCTTGACCTACTAAGTTTCTAGCAATTATTTTTTCAGCCATTGTCATAGGCCTATCGTCTGTATTGAGTGGAGGCAGTGAAATTTCCCCGTTACTTAATTTCGAAGCGAAGGCAAACAATCCTCCGTTTTCGATTACTGTCTGAGTTACAGGGTCGTAACGCTCAGTGAATTCTGAAAGCGAAATGTCTTCACCGTTTTGCAATCTTTTCAGGATATCGTAACCACCCATCAATTGGCCCAAGTTTAGGTTATTTCTTTCATGAATCGGCGCGAAAGATGAAGCTATTACAATTCTGATTCCAGCCCACCTTTCACATTGAGCGGCTGTTTCCCTTGACGACCCAGTCCCCTTTCTTTGGCCTGAAACAATTACTTCAAAATTACCGTCGATTAACGCGTTCTCTCTGAAAACTCTCATTCCTTCGTGCATCAGTCCAGCATACGCGTTTTTTGCAATTTCAGAAGGCTCATGGTCAAAGCATACCCAAGCAGGTGTCATCATGTCGGTATTGATGTCATCAAGCAAATCACTAGGATCTATATCCTCCATTTTTAGGTTCAATCCCTCATACAACTGTTTCTTGATTAGGGACAAATCCTTTGTCAAGAATAGGACTCTCTTATCGGGATTTAGTCGAATCGATTCTGGCGGCCAAACTGCGCTCATATCCCTGCCTCGTGCCTTTCACGAAGGAGCACCGTATAACGGGTTCGGAAATCGTTTGTTTACACATTTTACTAGATTTATTTGTATTAGGAAAATTTGCTGTTTTGAAAGAATACTTTTAACACATTTTTGATAAAATCGTAAAAACAAGTGACTACGGACATGTTGGCATAGAAAATATATTAATGGTGTCTAAAAAAGATTTATATATGCCCCGTTGGAGGGTTTCATACTTAATCAGTTACTTAGTGTAACTTGAGGGGGAGTTTAAATGGATAACCAACAAGTGGAAGATATCGTAAAATGTAGCGATTGTGGGAGTAGGTCACTAACTCGTGACGAAACCCGTGGAGAAGTAGTCTGTGATGACTGTGGATTAGTATTAGAAGACAATGTAATCGACCAGGGTGCAGAATGGCGTGTGTTCTCTCCAGAACAAGGCGACCAAAGGGCAAGAACCGGTGCGCCAATGACTGTTATGTTACACGACAAAGGATTGTCGACAGATATCGATTGGCAGAACAAAGACTACTCTGGCAAAACAATCAACTCGAGATACAGATCACAATTCTATCGAATGAGAAAGTGGCAGAAGAGGTCTAGAGTCTCAAACGCGACAGAAAGAAACCTAGCAATGGCGTTGGCTGAACTCGACAGAATGGCGAGTAGGCTCGAACTGCCAAAATCAGTTAGAGAAGCAGCGGCTGTAAACTACAAAAAAGCTGTAGAAAAGAGACTCATTAGAGGTCGCTCAATCGAAGGAGTGGCTGCTGCGTCCCTATACGCTGCTTGCAGGCAATGTAACGTTCCTCGGACCCTTGATGAAATCGGTCAAGCAAGTAGAACCGGAAGAAAAGAAATCGGTAGAACCTACAGATTCATGGTTAGAGAATTGAAGATGAAGATTATGCCAACAGGCCCAGAAGATTATATCTCGAGATTCTGTTCTGGACTAGGGCTTGACGCTGAAGTCGAATCAAAGGCGCATGAATTAATCAAAGCCGCGCAAGAAAAAGAATTGACAAGCGGGAGAGGCCCAACAGGTATCGCAGCGTCAATCATATACATTGCAAGTGTGCTATGCGGAAAGAGAAGAACCCAGAGAGAAGTAGCAGAAGTGGCGGGAGTCACCGAAGTTACTATCAGAAATCGATACAAAGAACTGATTCAGAATCTGAACATCGAACTTGACATTTGAGTTTGCAAATATTTCTCCTGAGAGGGGGCTCAAATGAAAAGTCGAAGTAGGGTATCAGAAAGCGTTCTAGAGTCTTTGGCCGATAGGCTAGTTTCCGCTTTAGAAAATGGTGTTAAGTCATGGCCTTTGCCAGAACCGCCCTTGTTTGACCCAGATTTCCCACCAATTCATCCTAAAGAAAAGGGGGATTTGGCTGAAAAAGGACTTGCTTTATTGCATGCTGATAGAGGAATGTTTGACAGACATCTTGCGATAGTTGTCGACCTTATTGTACCACATAGAATGAATTTGTCGGATGACCCGTTTGAGATCCATGAAAAGTTCTTACTAAAGCGAATAGACGCACTGAATGAAAGGTTACTATTTGCGATGGCAACAGAATGGTTCGCCCAAGCACTTGATAGAACCTCTCCAGATGCAGATAGATGGTGGTTAGCAATTTGTTTACTCAATGGGTTGTGCGACGCCGCTCATGGACAGCCTGTTCATCAGGGGTATCACCTTGTTGAGTCAATCGCCCTTGCAGAGAGGCCAGGTACTTGGCATACTCAGCCCGAAGTAACCTCATCGAGCCTGGATTGGAATCCCCACGCAGTTGTGCCAAGAAATACAGCAGTTGTAGCCCATGAAGCTGGTGCTAACGCAGCAAAATGGATGCTTGAGCAATTGGAGAACGGGAACGAAGAAAAAAGAAAATTATTGATTGAGTGGTGCAAATTACTCATAGAAAGGAAGGAGTTAATCGAACCCCTCGGTATTTCTAAGATTCTAATTCGACGAAGTTCCGATCCATCTGAAGAAGTATCGATTAGAGTCGTATCCTGCCTTGCCAAGTTCATTGAAGGAGACATAGATTCTGCAAAAGAATGCATAAGAATTCTCAACAATAGGGAAGACCTACTTACAAGGAGAGCAATGGCAGATGTTCTGACTAGGATGTTCAGAAGAATTACATTCGATGCAATTCCTTTGATGGATAAAATGCTCGAAGACGATGACGAAAGCGTATTAGCCGCTGCAAGCGCAACGGTTGGTGATTTACGATTTTTAGATAAGGAAATGTGGGCTGACAAAATACTTGAATTGTGCAGTCATAAATCGGGAGTTGTGAGAAGAAATATCGTTCACACAATTAGGGATTATCTCGAAGAATTCAAGGACGACGATAGAGAAATCATCCCTAAATTATGGAAAGATGGCGATGAAGTAGTGTTGACTAGGTTGAAGGAATTGCTAATTCGCATGGATCAAGTCGATGCAAAACGATTCTCGATCACGCTTAAGTCGATTAAGACATTTGACCTTGAACCACTCTGGGGCCCTATGAGAATAAAGGACGAATCAAGAGTTGAACAGTGGATTAAGTGGCTAGATGGCGCTACTGAAATGCCAGAAACTCCAGAAATAATTGAACGGCATGTCTCAGATATGACAGAGGGTGAGTTACCACAGCTTGATGATGCACTGGACATTTTAGATGATATGGGATTCTTAGATTGAATCACTCAGATTCATCGTTCTTTTCAGCTAGTGGGCCCACGACTGAAAGCCAAACATAAACCCCATTTGTTAGAACAAGGGTTCCGACTAGCGTAAGTATTAATCCCGATGGTTCTGGGAAAAAATCAATTCTGCCAAATGAAAACCCTAGAGCCAAAAATACAATGCCTGCGATAATAACCTGAATCGAAGATTTGTCAGGATTGCTCCAGAGGTCAATTGTTGGAATCAATCCTTTTCTGTTGAATGTAAACCTAAACCAAGCGAGGTAAATGCATACAATTCCTATTAATCCAATGGAACCAGAAGTAAAAGTTTCATCATTCCACGGTCCTTCAGGAGAAAGGTCGGTGAACGTAATTGCAACCATCGCAATTCCAACAATAGCGAATGGCTTCCATTCTGTTTTTCCTCCCATGCCACTCCTACGAGGGGCGACCCTTGAAAGCGATGGCGTTCTCGAAGGTATAATGGCGGGGATTGAAGATGCAATAATCGTCGCTGGGGGATTAGGTTCGAGAATGCTACCAGCAAGCGGAATGGTTGCAAAAGAGAGTTTACCTCTCGTGGACATTCCGGCAATCACACATTTGGCGCGTGAAGCAGTTCATGCAGGAGTCAAAAAAATACACATTATCACCTCGCCGAAAAAAGACTTTTCAAAAGTAATTGGAGACAATTCTTGGATATCGGAGAAAAGAGGAGACTTAGATCGAAATCTGATTTCCCCCTTCCATGATGTAGAGGTTGAAATGCATGTACAGAACGTGCCTAGAGGTTTGGGAGATGCGATAAACTGCGCATTGTCTTCAATCAAAGGCCCTTTTCTAGTACTCTTAGGAGATAATATTTTGTTGGATAATTATTCAACTCCTGATGATTATATTCCGTCAAACGCATCAAAACTTTTGGTGGATAAATACACTGAAACAAATCTTCCTTGCGTAGGTCTGATTCCTGTAAATGACCCTGAGAATTATGGCGTTGTAGCAATGAATGCTGAAAAAATAATCTCAATTGTAGAGAAACCAGAAAGAGAAAATTCCCCATCTAATTTAGTATTGTGTGGCAGATATTTGTTCACAGCTGATACTGCAGATTTACTTTCAAAATATAATTTCGAAAAACATGGAGAACTGCAATCCATTGCAATACAGAAACACTGGATGGAAAACAATGGATTAATTGGAGTTGAATATCAAAATTTTAGATGGTATGATTCTGGCAATCCTACGTCTTGGTTGAAGGGTCAAATCGAATATGCACTAAATAGGAAAGACCTTTCCAAAGACATCAAAAAATGGCTAGATTATCTTTGACCCGGCTTCCAAAATGAAAGAGATTCAGGAACCTCTCCCAACGCGGCTCTAATTGCCAAATGGTCAGCACGCTCGTTCCATCTGTGGCCACTGTGAGCTTTGACATGCTCCCAAGAAAGATTTCTCAATTCAGAGACCTCCTTCCATAAATTTTGTACCTTTTTGACAAGTACTTTGTTTGCCTTTGCCTTCCATTTTCCCGTAGCCTGATTTCCTGCATATTGAGAATCGGTCTTGATGATGATGTCTTCTTCACCTCCTTGAGTCAAACACCATCTAAGAGCTTCTGCAAATGCGGTTAATTCAGCCGTGTTATTGGAACCAACTTCTGCTCCGATGAATTTCTCATCGTTGCTGTCGGTGATTACTTTTCCATGGTATTCATGAAAAATTTCTCCATTGCCCCGACCTAAGTCATTCGAATCTACCACGATTACTACACCCCAGCCTGCGGGAGTATTGTGGTCAACATTTTGATTGCCAATGCAAGAACCGTCTACATAGATGTAAAACATCTATTTCACTCGCCAATCTCAGCTTTGTAGTCTGCAGGAGACATCAAACTAGAGACTGCGGAGGCATCATCCAACCTCATTTTTACAATCCAACCCTCGCCATATGGGTCTTCATTCATCAATTCTGGAGTATCATCTAATGCATCATTTACTGCAGTAATTTCCCCGCCCAGCGGTGCGAAAATCGGAGATGCAGATTTTACCGATTCAACAATAGCAAACTCCCCCATGTCGTCACAGGTTTCTCCGACCTCAGGTAATTCGATGTAAACGATATCCGTTAATGCGTTTTGAGCGTGGTCTGTTATGCCAATGATAACTTCTTCACCTTCAACTTTCAACCATTCGTGTTCTTTCGTGTAATATAATCCATCTGGGACGTCACTCATGTCTCTCCCTCAAATCTTGGGAGATAGTCAAGGCAATCAAACCTTTCTCACAGAGGATTGGAACAGTTTGGACAAATACTCCATTCTAATTCACACTGGTTCCCACAATTAGTACAGGACTTTTTACCACCTTCAGCAATCATCACAGAGTCGTTTAGTACCGTATTGCCAACCTGTCCGATTTGAACCATCGGTTGATTTTTTTCCATGTGTTCTTGGCGAATTCTTCCCGCCTCAGCATATAGGCCTGCTTTTTCATACGCCCTAGCAGCCTCGTCCCAGTTTCTCGCCATCTCCAAATTCTTAGCCTTAGCCACCCAGTCAACAGAATTCTGCTCTTCTTTTACAGGAGGCCTCGATATTGCCTGCTGTTGAGGCTGTTGTATCTGGGGTTGAGTTTGTTGAACAGGGATTTGGTTCTGGATTGTAATTTGTTGTGGGACAACCATCGGTTGAGGATTTTGAATTATCATTACTCTTTGAGATGGTTTTACTGTAAGGGCGCTAACTCCAAAAATTATTGAAAGGCAACAACTCAATCCAGCACATACTGAAAATAATTCGTAATCTGCATCAGGTTCATCAGATCCATCCATACAGTCTTCGATTCCATCGTTTTCTACAAATGAACTGTACACTCGTTCACCATTCTCACAGAGGTAATATGTCCCGGAACTATCGCTTTCGTAATCACCTGTAGCGCCGGGGGAGCTTATAGAAATAGACATTAAGATAAGATAGCCGACAAATCCGATTATTGCAAATGTCCAATATTTTTTCTTTTTTTGTTTGGATGGATCAGGAATGTTTTGCTGATAAAACTGCATCATTCTTCCTCCAGTTCTTTCGCAAGCATAGAGTGTTCCAATTTCGCCCACGCATCACCTAATTCTTCATCCTTTCTTGATTGAGTTAATTCATTCTCCACTTCCTCTGATAGTTGTGAATTATCCTGATTTGGGAAAAGAGATGAGAGAACCCCATTCTCTTGCTTGACCAAAAAAGAGCCGAAAATAAAAAATAATCCGAAGAAAGGAACTAGTAAATCAAAACCTACAGAATTAAGATTCGAAACACCTGAGATGAAACCAAATCCCGTTGCTAGTAACAATCCTAACCCCGTGCCTAACATTAAGCGTTGAGCGCTTGCGGCGGGGTTCATACACCGGCCAACAAGTAATAGACGAATAAACCACCGATGTCAGTAAGTTTCTCTCATTAGTTTGTGAACCTTGTACGGAAGGAGGGCACGGTTAACCGGGGTCACTTCCAAAATTCTTGCATCATCTCGTCTTCTGATGTCTTGCAACAAAGGATGACGACTCTTTTTGTGGAGAGCTAAAAGAGTAGGCTTATCCATTTCTAGGGCTGATCTAACTACTTTGACAAATTCTTCAGATTCAACAGCAAATTTACCAATTTCGTCTATGACTATGACTTCTGAATAATCTCTTGCATGTTCAATTGCTGGAATTGCTACACTCTCTAATGCTTCAGTATCAATTCCATACCCGAGCACTCGCATTCTACTATCGATTTCCTTGTGAGCCATTATGGCTTCTTCTCCGGTTTTAATGTTGATAACTTTGTAACCCACTCTTTCAGAATTTTCTGAAATAGGTTCTGTCCTCATGCCACCAATAATGTCAGTAGCATGGCCATCGCCCCCTCTTGCATTAATTTCTCTAATGCGTTCTTCCGTTAACATTTCGAGTACTTTTACAAGTACGGCAGACTTTCCAGACCTTGGTAAGCCAGTAATTCCAATTTTTGGATGTATTCCCATCTATTTCTCACCGTGCGCGAAAATAATCGATTCGCTGTTTCACTCGAGGTAGGTATCGATAATAAAATGTAGGGGTGAAATCCTATTTTTTCTTGATTCCGGAAATCAAAATCGGAAATCCAGTACCAAAGAAATTAATTTTTGATAATATCATCATCACCGAGCATCGGTGTTGAAATTATTCTTCGACCCTTGGCGCTTAATTTCCAGCTTTCATCTACCCAATCGAGTAATTTTGATAGGTTGCTTTTGTTTATTCTCGCAATTTCAGCTATTTTTTTGAGCGATGCAAGCTCATTTTTATCGTAATCGCCGTCAACTGATGCTAATAAGGCCGAATCTCGGAGCGCAATTTTGATTGCAATTTCATCCATTCCGTCTGTGATTGATTCAAGTGTTGGCGGGTCAGATAGTAATTGTCTGACCTCTTCTCTACTTTCGGGATGAAGCATCATAGAGCCCATAGCCGCCTCAATTGCAGAAATCTCCTCCCTAACCAACTCCCCGTCAGCAGCCGCTACCAAGATTAGCACACAGGCAATTTTCCTTCGTTGCTCTTCTGGTAGAGAGAGCGCAGAGTCTGGAAGCAGAATATCACCTGGATAGGTCGTTTAACAACTCGTATCCCTTTTGCATCCATGCATACCCCTCTACAGTCCAGGCAAGGAGTTTGTTGATTGCATCTTCCTTCAAATCTAAATATTCTGCTATTTCTTCAAGAACTTCTCTTTCATCTTCGTCTACAGTTCCATCAGATGCGGCCATCAAAACAGCATCCCTAAGAGCGAGACGCCCGGCCTCTTCTCCTAAGCCTTCAAGGCACTCTTCCAAGGAAGGAGGCTTCTTGAGAGCCATTCGAATTTGGTCTCTTTGTTTAGGTGACAATAACGCCGTCCCAAGTCGCTGTTCAAACATCGACATTTCCTCAACTGTTAGTTCGTTGTCAACTCTAGTCATGAAAGCAAGTAACTTAGCATATGCGAATCTTTCTGCTTGTGGTAGTTTGTGCACTGTGTCAGGCAGCATGGAATATGCGTGCAGGTTGTAACCTTTCAATGCCTCGCTAAATCGGCGGTTTCAAATGGTCAAATTATCCCGAATTAACTGTGGCCAAGGTTGAGATTTACACTAATCGCGGATGCCCTGCTTGTGTGAATGCAAAACAGTTTTTAGATAGGAAAGGAATAAAATATTCTGAGAAAAAATTGGGGAAATCAAAAATTGTAGATACGGAATTTACAATTAGATCAGGGGGGGCAAAATCAGTACCTCAAATTTTCATCGATGAATATCACGTCGGAGGTTTCGATGACTTATTGAAACATGAATCTGCGAATGAATTAAACTGGAGGTTGGGATTAGAGCCAAGGCCCAAACTTACTATTTTTCAGAGAGTTATTCGCTTTCTGAAGGGCGATCGGTACTGACATCATTGAATGCTACATATTTCTGTCCGATGTAGTTCAAACCTCCCCAGATTGCGTAATTAGAAATCCAAACAATTCCTACTTGAAATACAAGGCCAGCAACCTCGATTTGATTACTTAATGAAAGCGACAAAATTTCTGTTGCTACATAATATGTTGACATAGATCCAACTAAAGTAAAAGCATAGACAGACATCGATGCAGGAATTGTCCACTTAATATCTCGTTGAGAATTAAAGGTAAGAATCCTATGTGTCCAATGTGCTATGTAGGAACTCATTATCCACGAGCCACCCCAAGAAATAGTTGGCCAAATACCGGAATTTGGTAAAACAAAAAAGAATATTTCCCAAAGAATCAGAAAAATTACTGTGTTGACTGTAGCGGTGAAAAGGTATCTTGGAAAAGAACCCTCATTCCCAATCATTAATCGTCCTCCGTTTCGACATCGGACGGTTTCCCAGTTACTATTTCTCTCAGTCTTGAGTTATCATTCTGAATCGCAGTTAACAATTCGTAATCAATATCTAAATCGATTGCCAATTTCTGTAAGGCAAGAGTGTCTTTTGGCAAACATTTCCCCCCGAAACCCCTTCTTAATCCCATGATTGGTTCTAGATGTGACTCTCCAATTATTTGGTCTTGGGGAGATGTGATTATCTGCTTTACAGTGTCATAATCCACATTTAATTTCTGACAAATATCGTAAATTTGGTTAGCGAAAATAACCTTCATTGCATAGAAATTATTCTTTGTATATTTCACCATTTCAGCTTCTGTCGCCGAGGTATGAAAGAATTGACCCGTCTTTAGAACTCCAGCACTTACGTGGTGTTCTTTAACTAGTTCAGCAACATCTTGGTGTGCAGTTCCAACGACTAGTATTTTCTGATTTTTGAAATCTTCAATCCTGTTTCTTTCAACTAAAAACTCTGGAGAATAAGCAATTTTTAAATTTGGAAATCGTTGTTGCAAATTTTCTGTAGTTCCTGGTATAACTGTACTTTTGATTACGGCTGTAAATCCTTCAGGTAATTGTTTGAGTACGTCTTCGACAATCGAAGTATCACATCTTCCTGATTCGTCTGATGGAGTTGGTACGGCTATGTATGCCATCTCACAATTGCTAGTAACGTCAGTCATCGATGAATTTAGCACTGGGTCATGGACAAAAATTTCGTGAATATGGTCGAAACACTGCTTTATTGTGCCACCAACAATTCCCATTCCAATAATTCCAATTTTCATTTTGTCCACCTAAAAGATTCCCTGGCTAACCAATTTTTCTGCAATCCGTAAATTTTCAGGAGTCCCACAATCTAACCAACTATTTTCACCTATTGAGGCGAATTTTGCACTTTTTTCCGAAACATATTGTCTTGTTACTTGTGAAATTGAAAAATCAACATTTTTTGATACAGAATCAAATTTATCCCAAAAGGTTTCATCAAACAGGTATATCCCTCCTATCGCGATATTAGTTTGAGGATTGCTTGGCTTTTCTTCAATGTCTACGACCACATTATCTTTGATAGTTACAATACCAAAATCGCTAGGCTTCTCAACTTCTCTAGTCAGAAATAAAGCACCTTTTTTGAAATTTTCAACCTCCTTTACTAAGTCAATATTTGTTAAATTATCAGCAAACCAAAGCAGAATCGAACAATTTTCATTCCCATCTCTAGCTAATTGAATCGCATTTGCAACTCCATCCGGCCTTTCTTCTCGTACAAATTTCGCTTTGTCTCCAACGTGACTCCTTATGTCGTCAATAAACTGGTTTGCTACAATAGTTAATTCTGTTATTCCAGTTTCCCTTATCGAATTCAGAATGTAATCGATTATTGGCTTTCCACAAATTTCAACCATAGTCTTGTTTTTATTTTCCGTTAAAGGCAATAATCTGCTACCGTGACCACCGGCTAAGATTATTGCTTTCATGACGGGGGCTCACTTCATTAGTATATGGAGTCAATGGGGTTCTTCATCCTTCTTTGTGGTTTTTTCGAATATGCCTTCTTCAGCATTTTTCTCAAAGTAATCGGTTCGCACTAAATCACCAAGCCTTTCAACTCCGTACTCAATCAGGTCTTCGTCTTCTGCTTCGCTTTTCTCCCAACGCTTTTGCGCATACACAGCGTAGTCCAAATTTGCTTCTTCGACCATTTTCTCGGTCATGGTAAGATCATCTTCCATACCATGATATTTCTGCCCTTCAACGATGGCGTCTCTTCTTTGTGGCTCTTTACCCATCTCATAGTCGGTTTTCCCCCAATCCGGGCCCGAAGGGTCCTCACCACGTGTTCGAATCGGATTTATTTCCTCCATGTCTGTAGCAATCCATTCAGATAAATGCTGTATATATGCCTCGAATCTTTCTTGTGTATCGTCAATATCAAGTAAATGAGTCATGTCATATTTTTGGGCAAAATCATCTTCTGATTTTCTAAAGAAAACCGCCATGAAAATATTGACAAGCCCTGCAAAGAAAATTAAAGAATGGTCATCGATGGATAGAATTTCATCTTGTCTTAACGCCAGAACTGCTCCAACAAAACATAGAACGCCCCCAAAAAGTATCCAAAATGGTGTAAAAAATCTGTACCTCTTTAATTGGTTTAATTCTTTAATTGAAGCGTGCACAGTATCACATCAACCTAGTAGGGATATTATATCGTCACTCATGCTAGGTGTTGAATTATTCTCTTGTGTGAGTACTGAATCCTTCATATTGATATTCTGCCGGGGGGATAGAGCTAATTTCTCTAATACTGCAGATAGTACTTCCTGGACCCTTGCGGTTTGCTCACCTTGTGATATGATCATCCTTTCAAGAGATTCAAGGGTTTCAACCGACCTATTTGAGGAAAGGTCAATCGCCTTCTTTTGTGCTTTTACAGCTTCTTCCTGTCTGGCAAGTAATTCCCTTGCCGCAGGGCTTCCAATAGCGTCTCTGCGATGCAATTCGTCTAATGCATCACGTAGTTCAGAAGTTGTATTGTCAAGGGCTCTCTTCATGTGAGTTAATTCACCGATTGCGATGTTTAACTCATTTTGTAAATGTGAAGCTTTATGCTTCAGGGATGCTCTAGCGCTTGATTGGATAGTTGATTCAGTCAGGAAAGCGAAAAAAAATCCCATTGCAATTGAAAATTCTCTTTGGAAACCAATTGACATCATAATTATCCATGTTGATACGCCTACGATTGCGGACCTTCCTATTGCCATCTACTTTGATATTGGTTGATGGACTTATATTACACACGGGGAGGGATGCCACGGGTTCCCTCTCTAAACCCGGTGATACCAACGCTACCCATCCGAATGCTCCCGTTCGCAAGTGGTCATTCATCTGGGATAAAACAATCATCGTCAATCTCGTGTAACTGACCTGAAATCAAAAGGTGGTCAATAGCTTCATCACACTCTTCAATGCTGACGCCATTGTCAATCAATGGTTCATAAATCTCTGATAAGTCAACCCAGTTTGCGCCTTTGCCGATTTTCTCTTGAACAATAATTAGCACCATTTGAGCCGTTACTGCAAGCAGAGGGTCATCACACTCATCGTTTGGAAATAAGTTTGTAAATGCACCAGCAGGGTGAGGCTCTTCATAATTTGAATCGTCTATTCTTTCGCTAATGTGTTTGAAAGGAGCAGGTATGTCAAAACAGTCGAATAGATTGGTTTGCCCTTTTGGGATTTCCCTAATATCTAACGGGTTCATGCTATTTGAGATATGTTCAAGGCGATACAACCTTTGCTCAAGCTGTATTTTTTCTCTCTCAATATCAGACTTAATCAATTCTAAGTCCTCTTTTGCCTTTTCTTCCAACCACTCGAGAATACTAAATTTAGGGTCTATCGATAACATCGTATCTATTAGAGTTTGAACACTAGATGGCATTTTCTCGATCTCGACATTATTTTCACGATTGTCGTTAAACTCATCTGCCATGCTAATACTCCTAGTTTTGGCACTCCATAAAGGTACACACGGTTATTGTACGTACATTTCATTTGGAATAAAAGCCAACTGCTATGATAATTTGAAAATATCAAGCTCCACTGGACAAAGCCCCCAACTGTTAGCGAAATTTCTCAAGGGGCGGATTCATTTAGGGGGGACTCTTCGATTGCCGTATGAGCGACCACCGCATCGCAATTCTGCCTGGCGACGGAACTGGGAGAGAAGTAGCCGTCGAGGCGATGCGGATACTCGAAACAATCGAATCCAATACAAATTATGGCTTCGAGAAGGTAGTTATTCCCTGTGGAGGACAACATTACCAAGAGACAGGAGAAGAATGGGCTGAAGGCTCATTTGAATTCTGTAGGGATGAAGCTGATGCAATTTTCCTAGGCGCAATAGGCCAGCCTGGTGCAAGGCTTCCAAATGGCGACCTTGCAGGAGGTTCAGTAATACTCGGGATGAGAGCAGGACTAGACCTCTATGCTAATGTTCGTCCGATCAAACTTTACGAAGGAGTTCCTCACAAAGTTCATGGTAAATTTACTCAGATTTGGGAGCCAGGAATGGTTGATATGACCATTCTCAGAGAAAATACCGAAGGCCTCTATCATTCACTTCTGAGAAGAAGTGCTGATAGAGCAATGGGAAGAGAAGAATATGTTCCTCCAGAGATGGATTTTCCCGGGCTTGAAGGAGAGGTTGCATACGACCCAAGACCTATTTCTGCAAATGGTACAGAACGCCTAGTAAAAATGGGCTTCGATATCGCCATGAATCGTGATGGTGCGCCAATCGATGGGGTCAGCAGAGTATCTTGTATCGACAAGAGCAATGTTACAAGAGGTTGCCAGTTATTCCGTAGAGTATTCGATGAGGTAGGGCAAAACTACCCATCAATCGAGAAAGATTACGGATACATCGATGCATTTATGCAGTGGCTCACAAGGTCTCCTGAGCACTATGATGTAGTAGTTTCATCCAATATGTTTGGAGATATCTCAACGGACTTAGGAGCAGTCCTTCAAGGTGGAATGGGAATGGCCGCTTCAGGGAATATCGGAGATAATCACGCATTCTTTGAACCAGTTCACGGCAGTGCTCCAAAACACGCAGGACTAAACAAAGTAAATCCAATTGCAAGTATCAATTCAATTCAGATGATGATGGATTGGCTTGGTCGTAAAAACGACGACAATGGGCTTATTGAGATCGCAAATTCAATCGATAAGTGCGTCGCTGACCATCTTAGAGATGGGAAAAATCTGACTTACGACCTAGGGGGAACTGCTTCATGCAGTCAAGTTGGCGAATCGATAGCCAAACTTTTGAATACAGAATTATCTGAAAATCACTGATTATAGTGATTTGACATAGTTCCAACGATGTGGTTTAGAGCATCCTGTAAAGCTTTTTCATTGTCCCATTGTGTTTTAGTTGGGCGTTCAGCAATAAATTTGATGAGATTTTTTGCGACTCTTGTCACTTCATCAACAGCGGTCACGGAAGCGAATTTAGCGGACCTAGATAGTGGATTTAGGTCGACAACAAGAACATCCTTGCCCATTGCCTTCAGGGCTTGACACCTGTCACCATCTTCTAAGGGAACTAATACAACATCTGCATTGAATATTCCATCTTGATGACAAGCCCCACGAGGGCCATCCAGGTTCGGAATTCTTGCATCAGGCATTCCTCCTAAGATTTCAACGTCTAATCCGAGGTTTTGCTTTGTTAATTTCAAATTAGCAATTAAAGCGCCCATCCTTTCAGGGGTTCTGTAAAAAATATTGATTTCAATTGGGCAGCCTAATTGACTGGCTATTTTTAAGAACTCAGGGCCTGCTAAAGCGATGGAGTTTCCGTTCAATGATAATACAGGCTTTTGTGCCGTAACCAATCTAGCAGCTATTTCTCTAGTAGCGTCCATTGCAGAGGGTATAGTCTGCTCACCGAGAAGGTAATCGAAAGCCTCTCCACGACCGTGAGCAATCATTGCCGATTCTGCAAGCATGCCTTTTTGTCCAGCATTTGAGATTTTCTTCCTCATCATAAGAGAATTGTATCGTGGGTGACTCTCATCGACATCTTCATCCATATCCACGCCACCTAAATTTCATTCATAATCATTGTCAAATCAAGTGGAGTTGTACCCCTGTTGATTGTGCTAGTCGAAAGGACGTCTAAACCGCATTCTCGCCAGTCTTCGAGGTCGCCCAAAACTATTCCTCCGCTCGCTTCTAAGAATACGTGTTCTCTCAGCCCCATTTCAGTCAATTCATCGGCAACAGATTTACATTTTTCAGGACTGAAGTTGTCTAGCATTATTACAATTCTATCCAAACCGTCAACCATTCGTCTCTCCGACCAAGAGAAAGCCGCCATTATTGCTTCTTTTTCTTCTCTAACTTCAATTTCAAGGAATGCTCCAACCTCGGTAAAATCTACCTCCTTGAGGAACATGGAGATGCGTGCGGCGTTGTTATCTAAATCAGGATACATTACTGCTAGGTCATTTTCTTTAACCATACGGGCATCGCTCCTCGAAAGTCTGTGCGTAAGTCCGCCTCCAAGATGAACCGCCCATTTGTCGAGTAAGCCCCATACGGTTTTTCTCGTACAAGCGATTTGTCCGGGCGCTTTCGACGACCATTTTTTAGATTCAGTAGCAATTCCAGAGAGTTGTCCCAAGATATTGAGCATGGTTCTTTCGAGTGCCAAAACTGCTTCTTTATCTCCAGAAATAGATGCGATCTCATCACCTTTAACGACACTTCTACCTTCGCCATGCGACCAGGAAATCTGTAGACTACCTGCCCAAATCTGAATCATATGCTCCACCATAGAACAACCAGCTAATATGCCGTCACTCTTGGCAATAATCTTCGCTGTGACAGGATTTTGACTTCCCATAAAGGGCAAATCAATACCATCGTCTGCAAGAAGAGAAGTAGACCACCTATCAAAACTTGAGATGAGCATTCGAGTAGGTCCGGTCGAAGCATCCCACAATTTCGCGCCCCTATCATGAGGTGGTGGTGGATTGCCTGCCATGATTTATGCAAATCCTACGAGGACTTCATGGTTGTGGACTTTTTGGACTATAACATGAAGCGGGTTCTGGTCGTTGGTGCTGGAATCAAAGGCTTAGTAACGGCGATTAGAGAACACCTTGCAGGCAATCAGGTATTTGTTCTAGAAAAACGGAAACGTATTGGCGGTAGGGGGACTAGTCAAGAATCCCAAGGATATCAGTTAGAACACGGGCCTCATCTTCTTCACAAAGGAGGAGAGTTCCATACACTTTTGAAAAAAATAAGCAAAGTAAAACCATCACTGAGACCAATTCGACCTAGCAAAGTAATGGTTGTAGGCCACGGTGTTTTATATCCTGCAAATAATCCTAAGGAGTTACTCAACCTGAAAATGGGGAATGACCCGATTAGAGATAGTGCTCTGAAACTAATTTCTGGCTGGGGTGCAGATTTACCAGATAGGAGAAAAGCACTCCTAAATGGTGATTTGTGCGTAGTTGGTGAAGGCTGGTCAGGCTTGGTGGGGCGACTCGCAGCAGCCCTTGAAGAAGTTGGAGTCCCCGTCCAATCAGGTAAAACTGTAGTGGACGTGGTCGAGCGCGGAGCGATACTATCTGACGGCATGCAAATCGAAGCCGACGAAATTAGAATGTGTGTCGGTAAATCCGAACTTGCACAAACCTACGTATCTACTCTCGACCTTATTTTGGATAGTAAACCCATGAAAGGATTGCACGGTTACGTGAAGGGTAATGTCGCAATACTGAATATCTCAGAAATCCACAAATTGAGAGGCAAAGACGTAACGCACCTATCATGCATAAATCTAAACTGTAATCTTGATGAAATCGAGGAACTTCTAGATGAGAGATTATCTGGATGGCGTTCCAACATAATTACAAAGTTAGAAAATAAAAAGATTCCAATTTATGATGAAAGTCAAAAATTATCTGATGGCACCATATCAAAAACCGCCGGTAATTCCCAATGATGATGCGAATAGTTTCTTGGAACGTCAATGGAATCCGAGCTGCGATTAGAAAGGGTCTTGACAAATTCATTTCATCTATTGATGCAGATGTTTGGATGCTACAAGAAGTGCGTTGCTTGGAAGAGCAATTGCCAAAGGATTGGTCAATTCCTGAAGGTTTTGAAATGATCCTTCACCCCGCCAAAAAGAAGGGTTACTCTGGAGTTTCAACAATTTCTAGAATCCAAATGAAAGAGATTGGCAGAGGCATCGAAGGCATTGTTGACCCGGGAGATTCCGAAGGGCGCGTTTTGGTTACAAAGCATGGAAATGTGACCTTAATCAATACATATTTACCAAGTGGTTCATCAAAAGAAGAGCGCCAATCATACAAGGAAAATTGGATGGAGGAATGGCGAGGAACAATCAGACAGTACCTTAACAGTAGCAACCCAGTAATAGTTGCAGGTGATTTGAACATAGCTCACACAGAGCAAGATATTTGGAATCCAAAAGGGAACCAGAAAACAAGCGGTTTTCTTCCACATGAAAGAGAATGGTTTAGCCAATTATTGTCTGATGGATGGCATGATTTATTCCGAGAACATGTAGGTCCAGAACAAAAAATATTCTCTTGGTGGTCAAATCGTGGACAAGCCAGAGCAAAAGATAGAGGTTGGAGAATAGACTACTTTTTAGGGAACTCTGCAGCAAAAAATGTTGTAAAATCGGTTGAAATTATCAGGCAAGGTGGGCTGGAAGTAAGCGACCATGCGCCAGTTGTATTGGACATTCATTCATCTTGATCAGAAAAATCTGCGAGAAGGCCGTCTACAATATTTCTGAGATTCTCCAAAGAATCAGCCTTAACTTCGATTGTTAGGGTGCTAATAGACTCTTTATTTTCCACTGAAAATTCGATATCTTTGGGAATTAATTTCACTAAACGCTCACAAATATGGCTTTCTCCCTCCCATGTTAATTGGGTAGAATAGTTCTCAGCCATAATTAGGGCGAGGGGGTAAACAAATTCATATTTATCCATTACAATCAATTATTAAAATCGTTTAATTGGATTAAACATGGATGAGCCAATTCAAATCCTAGCCGGCACAGGAGGTGTGGCGTTAGGAGAGGCTCGAACAAATCACGAGGGGCGAAAAGCAATCCTGCTTTATCGAGAGGGAAATCCTGCGGAGTTAATTGGTTTGGCTCACACTATGGGGGTCGAAATTCAAGATGTAATTCATCAAAAAGGAAGAGATGATGTGAAGACATACTTCGGAAAAGGAAGGTTGCAAGACGTTTCTGATGAGTTAGCGGGTATGGTCGAAGGGCACGTATGGAATGGCGTTGACCTAGTTTTACTACACACAAATGCAACACCGAGACAGTTGGTTAGTGTTCATGAAACCCTCCAAGTTGAGGTCTGGGATAGAGTGAGATTACTCCTTTCTCTTTTCATCTCACATGCTAATAGTGTTGAGGCAAGGACACAAGTACGAATTGCTCAACTACAGGCAGATAGAACAGTTTTGAGAGAACTTGTAAACCAACAAACTACTGGCGAGAGAGCAGGATTTGGAGGAGGAGGCAGACAAGCGGTTCAGGGTGTCTTAACAAATGTTTCAAGAGAGTTAACTCAATTGCGCAAACGACAGTCAAAACACTCAACTGCAAGAAAGGAGAGGCGACGTCAGCGGATTAGAGGTGGAGCAAAAACTGTAGGTTTAGCAGGCTATACAAATGCCGGTAAATCGTCGTTATTCCTTAACCTGTCTGGCAAGGAAGTTCTTGTTGAGGATAAACTATTCTCCACTTTAGAAACCACGGTTGGTAGGATGGAAATGAGTCCACGAATATTACTTGCTGATACGATTGGATTCATTGATGAATTACCTTCGGATCTTCTCGATGCTTTTCATGCTACATTAGATGAATCATTGCAGTGTGAGCTACTTCTTTTGTTGGTTGATTGTAGTGATGAAATTTCAGAATTTAAGAGAAAACTTTCGACATCCCGCAGAGAAATTTTTGATAGAATTAGTGACGACCCTCCAATGATTAGATTGGTCCTTACAAAATCTGATTCGGCAAATAATCTAGATGAAGCGTTAGAATTTGTTTCTTCTATAGGAATGAAAGACCCAATTATCATATCATCTCACTCGAACCAAGGCATTGACGAATTAAGGGATTGTATTTTGAAATCTCTTTACGGTGGGGAATCTACCGTCGAAGTACTTGAAGATGAGAATTCTAAAATTAGTAATGAATCTCTAATAAGCAAAATCTACGACTTAGGAATCGTAACTAATAGAGACAAGAACCAACTAACACTTTGGTGTGATAAAAGTGAATTAAATCGTCTAATCTCCAAATCATCAGGACGCATTTCAATCAAGTAGTTTCAGCCCTTGGCATGGGCATGGCCGAAATTCTGGAAGGGCTAGAACAACTTCCTGAAGAGGAGCCGGTTTTCCAATCTAGCGGGGCGGTTTTTCAGATAAAAACCGATGACGGCCATCCTATGTTGAAACCTATTGCGATTTTTGTATTTGTCATTTGTATGCTTGGTTTTGCCAATGGTTTGGATTTCATTAATCCAAAAGCGGGTTTGGTGAGGCCTCATGAATGGATACATGGTTTATCCCAAGGCGCCCCTATCGACTCTGCTGAATTTGAAGGATTTGTGACATCAGACGGTCAGCCTGTTGAAAATGCAACAGTTACTCTTGAGGTAAAGTTAGATGTTGATTTGAAATCTCAGATGATAACCCAAACCAATGCAGAAGGTAAATTTGAATTTTCTAATGCAACACCTGGTCTTACACAAATTATGATAGTAAAATGGAATGAAAACCAAGAGCATCATTCAGTTCTGCACAGGATAATTTTGAATCCACCCACTCCTCTTGAACCTGTAGGTTTTACCAGAATTGATTTTGAATTACCTTCGGATTCAGAATTTTCAGGATATGAATGTGTAGATATTTACGGTAACGATTCCTGTGTAAGAGAAATAGATTATCAACCTCAAGAAATGGAATTTCCATTAATCGATGAATCTGCCGCCGGACTTTACATAATGGTAGGCTGGGGCATGATTGGGCTTTCACTAATAGCATCAGGGTTTACATTCTACGGCTTGAAAAATAAATCAAGAGGAATGATACAGACCGCCTGCGTCTTGGTTTTCTTCACAGGGGGCCATTACTACAGCGCATGCTTCTTTTCTGTAATGGCATTCGCACTAACTTTTGCAGTTCCTAAAAACACCGTTATTATTGATGCTTAGGGGCGACATACTATTCACCTGAGCACTACACGGTCATCCATGGACTTGACCCAATCGACTTGGATGATTCGAGAATTGGGTCAGCCTGTAAGCGCTTTGTACATTGGAGCCGATTACTCAATCACAGCAGGTGGGTGGGATGGAAAGTTATCCCATTGGGATTCAGAAGGTAAACACCTCTGGTCAGTCGATTGCATGGATAGAATCGAATCAATATTACAAGTCGACGCCAGTTTCGTAATTACGTCAGGCTTGCATATAGTATGTATCGAGAACGGTGAACAAAAATGGTCTCACGCATTAGAAGGGTCTGCAGACTTAATCGCATTTCACTCTGGCAAAATAGTAGTAACATCCAGTGTATATGATATCGAGCATGGTGATTTTATGGAAGGAGCGATCTGGAAATTTTCTTTATCAGGAGATCTCGAAACTATTGATAGGATTGATGAGAAGCCCTGGTTTTTATCTGCAAGAGAGGAATTAATCATTGGTTTAGGAAGGCCGAGATGCGGAATATTAGTTGATGGTGAGCATGCAAGCCTCGGAATAGATTCACCAATAACGTGCGGGGTAGAACTCTCTGGAAATATATTTCTTGGACACGCAAACGGTGTGATAAGCGACGTATCGGGAAGGGAAATATCTAGGGATGAAACCGGAGTCGAATCCATAATTTCTCATCAAAATGGCATTGTTACGGCCCTTGAAAATGGAAAATTGGTCTTCCGGACATCAGATGAAAAAGTTGAATGGTCCGTAAAAAAAGACCAAATTACAACCCAAAGCTCTGCTTTCTCATATCATTGGGCAGGAAATTGGAACGGTATGGAAGGTTTAATCGAAGTTAGAGACAAATCTGGTGAATTAGTTGTTTCATCTTCAGTTTCAAGGCCAAGGGTTTCTACCAGCAGAAAAAATCGCGTTGGTTTTGGTTTAGAGGATGGTAAAATTATGGTATGGGAAAAGGAACTTTTTGAGCGAAGAAAAGGACAGGAATTTTCTGCACAAAATGAACAAAAATCTGCTCTGGCAGAGAGGCTAAGATCATTGAGAAAATAGTGTTATTTTTTTGCTATTTTCTCCACCGGACCCAGTGGAAAACCTCCCCGCAGACCCCCATTTCGCATGGAAAAAGCCCGATTTTTCCGAAAGGTTTATTTGCCTCCTCCCCACAAGAGGAAATTGCCGCTCCCAAGGAGTGGTGGAGAAGGGCCTCAAAACCCGACTCTGGGACCCTGCCAACCGGCCTGCTCAAACCGAGCAAAGAGTTGGTCACAAACTTTGGAGACAAAGTGTGTGAGATGGGCTCGAAGATCTGCCTCTCCGGAGACAGAAGTTCACCCATCCGTAGGAAGATTAGAAGCTTCGGCAGATAATCACACGAAATCGCAAGAAATCGTGACAGGGAGGGCACGACCTCGGTCGTGTGGTACCAGGCCTACGCATTTCGCCGGGAGGAGTAGCAGTAACAGTTCTTCGGGACAACCTCAGCTACAACAAACGGCATCAGGCTACGATACCTCGGTATCAAAGCCACTGAGAAACCGGACCAGGTAACTGCCTCGGCAGAAATTTGGAAACGGGCTCAACGGACGGAAACCGCGCCACCCCTTTTCGGAGAAGGTGGAAACGAACCTCCATCGCTGAAGACGAAAAGCCTCGTGCTTTGAATTGGAAGCAAAAGCGATTTGTCGACTTCGGTTGATGAAAAGCCAAACTCGGCTGTTGAGAAGAAGGTCTTCTTGCAAAAGAAGATCAACGAACCAATAAGCGTTCTTCGGAATGCTTTGAGGAGACGGCGACTCAGCAGTCACCAGCGGAGGCTGGCAGGGGGGCGGATATCCCACCCGGATGAAACCCCCCTGCCAGTTCTCCCATCCTGCTATCACAGGTGAATTGGTGCCGGTTCGTTTCGTTTATGATATTTGAGGGTGATTTTACCCTGTCCGTCCCGTTTTTTACACCTTTTAATTTGGACCAATCATATCTTCTGGTCTAACCCACTTATCGAATTCTTCATTCGTAAGATATCCAAGACCGATGGCGGATTCCCGTAGAGTAGTACCTTCTTGGTGCGCCTTTTTCGCAATCTTTGCGGCTTTGTCGTACCCAATGTGATTGTTCAAAGCGGTAACTAACATTAGGGAGTTCTCAAGATGATCTTCTATCATGCCTAAATTTGGCTGGATTCCAATTACGCATTTTTCGGTGAATGACCTCATAGAAGCAGATAAAATTTTACAACTATGCAAGAAATTATGAATCATCATAGGTTTGAACACGTTCAATTCAAAGTTTCCTTGACTTCCTCCAATAGTAATAGCAGTATGATTTCCTATTACTTGGCAGCAAACCATTGTCATAGCTTCAGACTGCGTTGGGTTCACCTTTCCTGGCATAATCGAAGATCCAGGCTCATTTTCTGGTAATGACAATTCACCCAGTCCACACCTCGGTCCCGAACCGAGCCATCGAACATCATTTGCAATTTTCATCAAGGATGCGGCAAGTGTATTGAGTGCGCCACTGGCAGCAACTATTGCATCGTGTGCCGCAAGTTGGGCGAATTTATTTGGAGCTGAAACGAAGGGAAGATTTGTTTTGAGGGCGATCGCTGAAGCGACCCTATTTGCAAACTCAGGATGAGTGTTTAACCCGGTGCCAACTGCAGTCCCACCCAATGCGAGTTCGTATAAATCCTCCAAGGCGAATTCAATTCTTTTGATATCAGAGTCTAACTGAGAAACCCATCCGCTTGCTTCTTGACCAAGAGTTAGAGGGACTGCATCCATCAAATGAGTTCGGCCAATTTTTACTATTTCGCCCCAGTCCTCTGATTTCTGTTTTAATGTATCTCTTAGGATTTTTAGATTTGGTAGAACTTCGTGGACAATTGATTCAGTAGCTGAAATGTGCATCGCAGTGGGAAAAGTGTCGTTTGATGATTGAGCTCTATTTACGTGGTCATTAGGATGGATGGGGTCTTTCGATCCTAGTACCCCACCAGCCATTTCAATTGCACGATTTGCAATGACCTCATTAGTATTCATGTTGGATTGAGTTCCCGAACCAGTTTGCCAAACCCTTAGAGGAAAATGCGCATCCAATTTTCCGTTGATAACTTCTTCAGCAGCAGCGATTATGCGCTTTGATATCTTTTTATCCAGTTGACCGAGGTCTGAATTAACTTTAGCAGCAGCTTGTTTTAGAATACCGAATGCGCGAATGACGCGCCTGGGCATTTTGTCATCTCCAATATCGAAGTTAATCAGAGACCTTGCAGTTTGACAACCGTAGTACATATCGGCAGGGACTTCCAACTCTCCCATGGTATCAGCTTCCATCCTGATGCCTTCTGGCCTTATTTTTGAGCCATCAGTATCCGCCAACCTTTTGTTTACGGCTTCTACAATCCACTGGCTTCTGTTTTCAGCAATGCTCTCTATTTCCTCCATTTTTTCTAGTAATTCTGAAGGGAATGAGACGCTAACGATTCGCGCATCATGAGTTCTTGGTCTGCCCTTTGTTGGCATAACCTGTCCATTTATACATTATTAATAAATTTATTTTACATTTAATTAATTATTTTTCATAATACCGAAACTATGAAGTTAATACTTTCAATCCCCCAAATGTGAACCTAGGTACCGGCGTGCATGCATTTTTGCTCGGTGCTCCAAAATGTGGCACTACATGGCTTTCTAGTGTGCTTGAGCAGCACCCAGAGCTATGTGTAAGCGACCCTAAAGAGCCAAACGAAATTGCGACTCACAAAGGAACGATGCTAAGAGATAACAGAGAGCCTGATTTGAAGAAATACATGAAATATTTCAAGGGCCCTGGGTTGAAAATCGATTGTTCAGTTCACGCCCTTGCATGTCCAGAGGCACCAATGCGAATACAGAAAAATTGGCCTGATGCTAAATTCATTATTTGCGTTAGAGAACCAGTCGCTAGGACTATTTCTCATTGGAAAATGATTCGTGAAACCGAGGAAGATATTCACTCAGGTGCAGATTGGTCAGACTTTGAAATCGCATGGCGAGATTACAGGCTACACAAGGACTCACTTTATGGCGAATGCCTCCAAAATTGGGTATCAAAATTTCCGCTGTCATCATTCTTGATAATAGATTCAAAAAAAATGCGCAAAGATCCCGTAAAAACGATGAAAGCAGTATGCGAACACCTGAATATTACTAATTTTGATTTTGATTTTGAAGCGAACTCAAATTCAAATAAAGCCGAGGATAGAAGGAAACCTACAGGATTCAATCGAAAGTTAATGAATCTCTCATCAAAAATCCCAAACTTTCTGAAAGTGCCAATAGTGCTACCTCTAAAGCTTCTAGGAATCAATATTTACAATACAAAAGCACTTACATCCATGCCAATAATTGCAGAAGTTGACCTAGAACAAGCAAAAGAAATCATGTCTGAAAAGTTACTCCGAGACATCGAATTATTCGAATCACTAACTGGGAATTCATATGAACATTGGCGATAATCATTCATATCCTAATTCTTTGTGAACATCATTAAATTTCTTTGAATATTCATTTGCTACATTCTCAGAAAAAAATTCTTTCCATTTAGATATCTTACCTGTTGAAATGTGTTTATTCTGTGAAATTTGGCCACTAGTCATGCGACCAATGTCATGTTGTTTTGCGATATTCATTGCCTTGGTTAAAGCTGATCCCTCAAATCCCAAATGTGTAAAAATCCTCATCCATATTTCATCGTAATCAATTGTAATGGCTTCGAATTTGACTTCGAGAATTTGATCTTGTGGCAACCACTCTCTCATACAGTCTATCGTTCTTCCAGCAAATCCATTCATTTCAAAGATTAACCCATCATCCTGGGATAGCGAACATATGTTCTCCTGATACGATTTTCCATTTAGCCATTCAAGGTATTCTGCCTTCTTTTCATGTGGAAGGTGAACCTGTGAAAAGTCAACCTGTGGGTGGGCGATTTCTCCTGAAATTTTCAAATCTTTGTTAACACACCATGCTTCATCGGTTCTCTTGTGAAAAAGATATCCAGAGACAATCACGTCTCTGGGGTCGCGAATAAAATGAACACCGAGATGGTCGGAATTCAAGATTTCAGAAGACGTTTGGGAATGCCAATAATGGATAATCTGAGAATTCTCTACTTCGTCGTGGTATCCGGGAGCATCTTTGAATGACAATCCGTAGTGAAGTGAAATTTCTCTGAATACTTTCGAAGTTAATGCAGTTGCAACTTTGTGATGAGTATAGATGTGAATCCGCTTCTTTGGGCTCCAACCCCCAAAGATATGACGGCCTTTACCCAAGGCCCACAGAATAGCATGAGTGATACCAACCACGAATTTTCTAGAAGGTCAACATATTGAAACTGTCGCACCAAGAATAGAATAAACTCACCAATGAAGATGTTTTATTGTAATTCTGGACCAATTCCTAGGCTGATATCTCCATCTACCCATGACCCTCTATACATTAACGTAGTTTGGAATGGCATCACTAAATTACCTTCATTATCAATTGCGATAACACCACCCCTTCCACCAAGAGGGGCAACTTCGTCGAGTATATGTTCGCATGCTTCAGCAAGTGAATCTCCTAGTTTTAGCCGGGTCGATACTTCGTGAGCAGCACAGGTTCTGATGAACGCTTCTCCAACACCTGTGCAAGATACTGCTACAGTTTTGTCCGCCCATGTTCCAGCACCGATTATTGGTGTGTCGCCGATTCTTCCATCGGGTTTTCCAGTCATCCCTCCGGTACTTGTAGCAGCGGCTAGATTTCCTTTGGAATCAATCGCTACAGCGCCCACCGTGCCTAAACCCTCTCCGTCGTGGTCTAGAATTGCTTCATCATCTTCATCTGTGGAACCCGGTCGTGAATTGTTAGCCTTCCACTTTTGCCATTGTGCTTTGCGTAAGTCTGTAATCAACCAGTCTTGTGATACCCTTTCGACTCCTTGTTGTATAGCAAAATTTTCAGCACCTTCGCTGTTTAACATTACTGGCCATCCTTTCTCAAGGATTTTTTTTGCAGCCCTTATTGGGTGGCGAATATTTGTTACATTAACAACAGAACCAGCAGCAGAATCAAGACCGTGCATTATGCTAGCATCCATTGTTACACTGCCGTTTGCAGCCAGAACAGAACCGATTCCTGCGTTGAATAGAGGTTCATCTTCAAGCATCTCAACTGCAATGGTGACTGCTTCAAGTGCATCAATTCCGCTTTCTAGCATTGTGCCTACAGTCGATAAGACATTTTGCATGCAGGTAATTCTGTTAGGGTCTAAGTCAGTTGGGCCTTTCCATGGCCCATCTCCACCAGCTCCACCATGAATGGCGAGCCTAACCATTTAGTACACCTCAAGCCCTTGTTACCGCAATAATTTGCTGTGGCTGTGCTGGCCTGTCGCCTGGTAGTTTCTGGCAACCCTCGATTGTTTGAACGACATCCATTCCTTCAACAACTTCGCCAAATACCGCATGATTACCATTTAACCAAGGTGTAGCGACGGTGGTAAGGAAGAATTGAGATCCTCCAGTGTCCCTTCCAGCATTCGCCATAGACAGGATTCCAGGTCTATCATGTTGCATTGAAAGAGCGCTTGTTTCACAAGGAATCTTCCAACCAGGGCCTCCTGTTCCAGCCATTCTGCTCATTGGATCTTTCGAATGCGGGCATCCACCTTGTATCATAAATTGTTCGATTACCCTGTGAAAATGAAGTCCGTTGTAAAAACCATCATCGACCAATTTCAAGAAATTGCCAGTGGTTTCTGGTGCTTCTTCTGTGAAGAGGTGAATTCGAATATTTCCAGCGCTAGTTGACATTATTACATCGGTCATGGTTAGTGCTAATCAAAAGCCATTGATGACCCTTGCGATGTAACCCTCAATGAGTTTGAGGTGCAGCCGCATTTACATCTGTAGATACTCCATCAGAATATCTCTTGAAATTTTCATTGAACATATTCGCTAATTTATCAGCTGTAGCGTCGTAGGCTTGCCCATCTTCCCATGTTTGTTTTGGAATCAAAACTTCAGATGGAACGCCCGGACATGAAGTTGGAATTTCAAACCCAAATCTATCATCAATAATATACTCAACATTGTCTAAATCACCATCCAACGCAGCGTTCAACATCGCTCGGGTGTATTTGATTTTCATTCGGTTACCGACGCCATAAGGTCCGCCTGACCAACCGGTATTGATGAGCCAAGCCGTTGAGCCGTGCTCATCCATCTTTGAGGATAATAAGTCTGCATAAACTCCTGGGTGCATCGGCATGAATGGCTCACCAAAACAAGCAGAGAATGTTGCTTGTGGCTCGGTTACTCCTACTTCAGTTCCGGCAACCTTAGCAGTGTATCCGGAAATGAAGTGGTATGCCGCTTGAGATGGTGTAAGCCTGCTTATTGGGGGTAATACTCCAAATGCATCACATGTCAAGAAAATCACGTTTTGAGGATGACCTCCCTTACTGTCTGCAGTTCTATTTTCAATGAATTCAATTGGGTAGGAACCTCTTGTATTCTCGGTTTTACTCGTATCGAAGAAGTCAGGAATATTATTTTCATCTACACCAATATTTTCTAGAACTGTACCTTTGCGCTTTGTTGTACCAAAAATTTCTGGTTCGTCTTCCTCGGAGAGGTTGATGAGTTTAGCATAACAACCACCTTCAAAGTTGAACACTCCATTTGCACCCCAGCCATGCTCATCATCACCGATAAGTTCACGCTTTGGGTCAGCCGAAAGCGTTGTCTTCCCAGTTCCAGAAAGCCCAAAGAAAACAGCGGTATTATCGCCATTGGTGTTTGCAGAACAGTGCATAGGAAGTATGCCTTTCTTTGGTAGAATAAGGTTCATGATACTGAAGATTGATTTCTTAATTTCTCCAGCATATCTTGTGCCTCCGATAATTACTTCGCCCTTTTGGTAGTTCACAATTACGAAACACTGTGAGTTCAGGGAACTATCACTCGCTTCGTAATGCGGTGCGTGGTAAACGGTAAACTCAGGTGAATGGTTTTCCAACTGTTCGGTAGTAGGCCTGACGAACATATTTCTCGCAAACGCATTGTGCCAAGCATTTTCATTGATTACTCGAATCTGTAAAGCTTCGGACTCTTCTGCTCCACAATATAAGTCCTGGACGAATAAGGACTCTCGGGAAGAGAGATGATTTATCACCTCTGCTTTCAATCTTTCAAATGTATCATCATCGGTCGATACATTCACGTTTCCCCAATTTACATCATCAGATGTTGTAGCTTCTTCAACAATGAATTTATCATTTGGTGAGCGACCAGTTCTTTCACCGGTTTCCGTAACTAATGCGCCGTCTGCTGTAAGGAAACCCTCATTTCTTTCGACCGCAAGGTCGATTAACGATATATTATCCAAATTCCAGTATATTGTGGCATCGGTGTGGATGCCGCTTTCTGAGAGGTTACCCGAGGGGGCACCTACAGTATTCGCCATGCTAACTCCAGCAAAAAGCACTCTTTGTCCCTTACGGTTTGAAAACACACAAAAACTCCAAGAAATCCCCTATTTCTTGAATTTGAAACCGAGATATTGAAAGCCGTTAGTATCGAGGTGAAGATATGGAGAAAGAGTCCGAGGATGAACTCATCTCCAAGAAGAAATTCCAAAAAGCATCGGGCGTTAACCTTGATAATTTCCTAATCTCATCTGTTGAGGATGAAATCAAGATAGAAGAATCTACTACAAAAGAAGTCGATGAGGCGATGGGTGAAGTCGCGGAGTTGTTTACTAGGGAGGTAAAAAGTGACATCAATAGAGATGGAACCGTCGATAAACCTCCAGAAAGAGATACTGTAACTGAATATGCTGTAGAAGGTGAAAGAAGACTCCACTTTGGATTAATGATCGCTATGATAGTCGTTTGGTCGGCTATCGGCGCAGTCGTTGGATTAACACTTGGCCCAATTCTTGCCACGGTTGGACTGTTGTCTATGGCATTATTTGGCCTGTGGCTGGGGGAAATTTGGATTCCCAAAAATCAGATGCACATTTTGGGTGTTACTTGGGTAATAATTTCAATGAAATTACTCTATGGTTTAGCAATCTCAATGT
>Ga0255770_10000036_pt1 | contig 114291 bp, 133 predicted proteins | sample 071ome_22_FD_179968 | JGI IMG/M metagenome (GOLD analysis project Ga0255770, IMG submission 179968) | Coastal salt marsh microbial communities from the Groves Creek Marsh, Skidaway Island, Georgia - 071404AT metaG (version 2) | ecosystem: Environmental > Aquatic > Marine > Intertidal zone >...
TGAGGCGACCTGCGAGGTAGCGAGGATGCGCCTGGCGGACTTGGACCAGCAGGCGGTGTGCATTCCCGCAGGCCAAACAGTTTCGGAATCAGATGCCATGTTTGACAAGTTCTTCAACATGGTGGAAAAGATGCACAAATTGGAGCAGAACAAATCGGTTGACAAATTGGGCAACTGACCCTATAATATACATATAACTTAAACAAAAGGAGCGAACTATGTTAGCAGAAAAAACCATCACCAAGACCCTAGAAGGTGTTACCTTTGCATTCGTACACGCAGAGGCTGTTCAAGCCGCTAAGAAGGCAGTGGCAGACCTGCTAGAGAAGTGGCGAGCACAGACAGGCGGCAATGAATATGGTGAGCCAATGTACTGTGGTTTTGCCTGGGTTGATGTACGTGGCGTACGAAGCAACTCCAAGCTGGGAACTGCCATGCAGGCACAGGGTTTCCGTAAGAGCTACCAAAGTGGTGTTCTTCAGTTATGGGATCCAGCAGAGCATCGTGGGCAGAGCATGGATTGCAAAGAAGCTGGTGCCCAAGCATATGCAGAGGTGCTACGTGGTTATGGCATCAACGCATATATGGGATCACGTGCAGACTAACGGACACCAGGAGTGTTGCAGAAATGCAACACTCTTTTTGGTTGACTTATTTTCACAAGATGTTATTATATGAGTATGAACTTAACAAAAGGAGCGACAATGAAAACGACAATGAATGTGATAGCAGGCTTATTGGTATTGGTGGGCATTATGATGGCCGCTGGTGCTGGCGGTGACTGTGATGGCAAGTGCATGGAGTATGCGAACACACTGGGTGAGACACTCATGTATGGCTTTATTGGACTGTGCTTTATGGTAACAGGTGCGGCAATACTAATTGCAAACGAAAGCAGGTCATAATGACCCTACAGAGATTCTTAATGCCCTTGGTATTGATAGCACTGGTGTGCCTTACAGCGTGTTCGAGTGTAAGCTCAAAGCAGGTGCTAAGGTCAACACAGGATGTGGTGCAGACCGCTAAGATCTACAAGGGCACATCAGTCAAGGAAGAGGTAACGTGGAAGATAAGAAGCATATACGGACAGTAGTTCTAGTGCTAGCCATCCTAGCAATGACAGGATGTAGCACACTGGACACACCATACGATCCAGATATACGCAGAGGCGAAACACTGTTCGATCAAATACCAAATCAAGAAAACAGGGAAGCTCTGGTGTGTGCAGGCAGCATACCGCAGCACAAGAGAAAGCCCTATCAAACAGGGAGGTGCGGCTAGTGTATAGAGTATACTACTACCAGGACAGTGTAGAACACTATGAAGGGTTCTACGAAACACAAGAAGAAGCAGAAGAAGTAGCAGAGGCAGTCGTGGACGACTACGAACCAGAGAGAGTTGAGGTTCGAGATCGATTCGACAACATCATCATCGCCTTCGGTGATGAGGTGGCGGTGGCCGGTTAGACCGACCGGTTATACAGTGCTGTGCTGTAGTGCTAGTTTTTAAGGCTAGTGGTCTAAAATCACCACCCAGAAAAGATAAGTACTTCACCTAAATTTTTTGCGCAGCAAATTTTTTTCCCTATAGACCCATTTGGGTGTAAATACTAGTATGAAACAATACTGCGTATACACACCCGATATTACTCCCCAGTTTTTCAGAGATCTAGCCAGGCTAAACACACCCTTTGAAATACATCTAAACCGTACTCGTTTTTGGCTAAACCGTATGCGTCCTTCACACTACTTGTTCTACTGCAAGTACTGTGTTCAAATGCACTGTGTAGAGCATGAAACCAATCACACCCTAGGCATCTAGTGTATACTATACAGCTAGACTATCCTGCGGATTGGGGCACACATCAATGTGATGCACAAACACACAGTTGCACTATAGATCTACTAGTACAGCACTCAGTACACTGTAGTCAAAACGCACACAACACCATTATACTACACAACACACGTGATCTCACACTAGCACTTATAGCACTCAGCAAATACGGTGCCAAAATAGTTCAAAAACCCACCGTTTAACAGCATATATCGCTGTTGCTAGTAAATATTATTGTAAACAGTGCTTTGGCTGCTAACACGGACTTTCAAAGTAATGACATATGCGTCGAAGAGTACGCTAGATAAACAAGTAGCCCAGGTGTTCACCCAATTCACTGTTTCATTTGATAAATATGTGTATAGAAAACTTTGGAGTATATACACTATGGCCAGTTGGGAAAATCTACGTAACAAACACACAGGTGTGGGCAAAGACACACCCAAGTACAGAATACTAAACGAATGGGGCAACCCAGTTGACAACGACCTATGGAGTCGTGAACGAGCAGAAGAACTAGTACGTTGGAAGTATGAGGGACGCAAGGACTACTCAATTCAAGAGTACTATGACGCACCACTTACACCTGACAACACTGGAAGAGTACAATCATAATGGCCACTTATCTATTACCCAAAGCACGTAGAACACTCACTGGACAAACAGTCAAAACACAAGATCTAACAGGTGCACGATACACACTGCGTCAGCGAGCATTTGCAGAACAAGCAGCTGAACAACTGGCACTTAAAATGCAGGATCAAACCAACGATGAGTGGACACCCATTGTTGTAGAATACACACCTTCTTTTCGTAGATCAGAACAAGACTAATTTCTCACACTCTGTTACAAGGCTGAGCGGACCCTAGTCCTACTCGGCCAGTCGGCATTTTCTCTTACCGTGATCTGCGCTAACCGCTGCGCTGCTTCGCAGCTCTTTACTATCGCGTACCGCTTCGCGGCTCGAAAAATCGCGGAGCGGCTTCGCCGGGATTGACTGCACTCCACTCAATATACTCCAATTCAACACGTTTGGCTTCCCATTCTCTATAGTGCCATTCACGCCAGGATTTTGCACCCTGTCGTCCTGCTCTCTGCCATTGGCAGTCATGATACAGTTCGTGTACTAGAATGTGATCTCGCATTTGGTCAGGTCGCACATACACTACGCCATCTAGAAAGAATGTGCTGTTGGAAGGGTTTATAACTGCTTGTGGAACACAGTTTACCAACGCTAAAAACGCTAGTATTTTTGCCATTGAGTATTTATTCTAGCGATAAATACTGTACTATGAAGATATCTGAAATATTTACACAAGAAGCAAACATACCTTCAAGTTGGAACTACCAGCGATTAGATCCCAGTATTGAAAGTGCCATACAGGCTTTCAAGAACCTAAAGTGGCCCAAGTCACCCAACAATCCCAAAGCAATTGTTGTTCCTAGCAATTCAGAAGGAACAAGCAGCAGAGAATATCAACAGAAGAGCACCAACGAGCTTAAACAAATGATTGTGGACTTTGTTATGAATTTGAGATTTGGTAAAGTGAAAGGCGGTTTTTGGATTGGTCGTGCAGGCAAAGCGTGGATCGATGACAGTGCAGCTGAGTTGGCCAAAACCCTAGCATCAAAAACTGATCTAGGCAACAAAGATATAGAAGCACTGGCCAAAAAACAAGGTATGCCTACTCCTGCTGAACAAGCAGCACAAGCTATTGCATCAATACCAAAAGATATCAGAGTAAAACTAATAGACTTTGACACACCCTATTCAGAATTAAAAGATATCATAGGAGATCAAGGACTAAGCAAAGAAGATCTCAAATCTTCAAAGTTTCCAGACGGTAAAAGCTGGTTTTAATACACTTCCCTACTAAATAGCCTATAAAAAACCTTTAACCTTGGAGGGTTATGGCTAAGTTAGCAAAGACGTATGTGCGTCACGTTAGAACACCTAAAAAGACCAGCCAATCTAGCAAGAAACGATCTTGCAAGATGAGTTCTATGAACAAGCACAAAAAACGTTCTCACAAGTTCTATAGAGGACAGGGGAAGTAAATGGCCGTAAAAAAGAACAAAGGCATCCAAACTGTACATATTCCAAGAACACATGATGGCAGAGAAATCAAACCTGTGCGTTATGTTCGTTTTGGAGGTGCCAGCATAATGGCTGGTGCTTACAAAGATACTGGTGATATGATTCTAGATAGTAATGGTAAAGTTATACCATTTCACAACATCTAAAAACACAGTTTAAACGTCTTTATATGCGCATATTATAGTTCTGGCATCAAGTACTGCTCTGACTCTGTGATCACCGCTGTATGACGCTTAAAATGCGTTTAAGACGGTGTTTAAGCAGCATACTAGACTCTATATACTAAATAGTTTTATAATCGTTCAGCCATAAGGGCCGGAAGTAGGTAATACCGAAGGAACGCACCTAACTTTTAACTAAGGAGGGTGACATGGATAGACACTCATTTATGCTCAAACAATATTCTGAGCAACAAACTCGTAAAAAGAAGGAAATGGAATTATGGAGAGCTCGTCAAGAGGTTGAAGTAAATGCCAATGGTACTTCTGGATACAAGATAAAAGAGGGTGCTAACAAGGATAGGATCCTTGCTCATAACAGCATCAAGTCAACAAATAATTGGTAATTATTTGAACGCTAGGTATGCTAGTAATGGAACTAGCCAAGGATATACCAAGTGTTCTATCAATTCGTAAATTACTAACAGCGTAAGTGCTATTGCCCATGCTCTACTAGATTTAGCTTTAGCACTTACGTAACCAAATGCTCTACTGTGTAGACTACCTATTTTTTGAATCAGTGTTTGTTTCATTTGGCTTTACTAGCGAGGATAATGCATCTGCTAGAGTTTGGAATAGATTGGAAACCTGTTCCTTGTTTTTGTTCAGTTGTGCCTTGCCGTCCGCCCAATTCTTTTCTTGAAATGTCTTGATATCATTCCACTCTGATTGAGCCCAATCCTGCAATTTAAAATGTAAGGGTTTTGGTTCCGGAATCGTTTGGTTAGTAGTTGCATCTGCCTTGCTCGCAGTTACTAGACCAAAAAACAGTCCCGCTAATAGTATTGTTATTACTATAACTGCTTTCTTGAATTGTTTTTCTATCATTGTTGCCTTTTTGTTATTGTTATTGGCCTGCTTGGAAGGATTCGAACCTCCGGCCTTCAGTTCCGCAAACTGACGCTCTATCCAACTGAGCTACAAGCAGATACTTTTTATATTATAATAATCAAGTAATTAAGTCAAGTATTATTTTTCCAGTATTGCAGTTTTGAGCAATAATAAATCGTAAATATATTACAGGAATAGGAATTTTATATGACTCTAGAACAAATCGTTTTTGCCATTACTGGCTGGATAGTACTTACAAGTATAGTATACACGCACAGCGGATGGCGTAACATATTTAACTGTTATAAGATGTGGTTTACGAGAGAATATTGGACAGACTATAATATTATAGAAGCAGCAAGTTGGATAGCCAAAGCAATTATTATTATACCTGCATTAATCTTTGGTATTAATATTTGGCAACTCTATTTTATTAGTCTTGCAACTTCGATGACATTGATTTGGGCTAGTAACAAAAAACTGCTGCCAACCCTAGTGGGATTTAACACACTTTGGATTTGGTTGAGTTTGATGGTTATATCACAACACGTCATTAACTAGCCGATAAGCATAGTTAACTGAGTCTTCATTCACTCTATATGTAGTTGCACCATTGCGAAGATGGAAGCGTTCTGCTGTTCTTGTTTTAGGACTTAATGTTACAATATTTTTGATGTGTGGTTTTTCATCTTGAATATGAGCAGATGCTAGTTGTACAAGATCTCTACCTGATCCTTTTACATAACTCCAAAGAGTATAGAACACAGCAGTATCTGCAGAGCTTGTAGAACGTTCTTGCATATCGCTGATATCTTCAGGTATACCTTGTGTGTATCTAACACAACAGACTGCACCTAGAGATTGTTCACTCCACAGTGCAAAAATTTCTGCACTTTTGTTTATTCGGAACTCTGCGGATAGGTTAGGTCTAATAGGATCGTCGTTGATAATTTCTTGGATCCAGGTGTCGATTTGATTATAAACTTGAAGCATTTGTGTTACCACCTCTATAGTATTTATTTGCCTTCATCTAGACTAGACCACATCTCGTGATCTATTATTTTAGGATTCCATGATGAGAACGCACCTGGAACAGTTTCTTGCCATACAAAATTTTGCCAACACTTTTGAACATTGTGTGGACATGATTGAATATAACCATTTCCTTTTGTCCATGCATTATTACTTGCCTCATTCATATAGTGTACCCATACGTCCCAGAAACCTCTAGATTTCTTTTTACGATTCTGCATGGTCATTATATAAACATCGTAATTATTAATTTCTTTTAACTTGTCAACTAGTATACATGATACTGTGAAACCTTGTAGCATTTCAGAAGGTTTCATTCTAAACTCTGGAAAGGTATATATTCTATTAAAGTGACGTGCTACATTAGGAGGAAATCTTCCATCATTAAAAACTCCTCCCATTATGATCGGTTGGCCTGTGCTTTTTTTAAACAACACACCATAACCTGAATGGTCTTCTATTACTAGATTTTCTTTGGTATAATTTTCTTTAAGCCAGTTATCTTCTTTAAGACATTCGTGTCTGATCTCTTCGAATTCAGAATCAGATTCAAAAAATATTTTACATTCGATGTCGTTTAGATCATATTTCATAGCTGTTATATACAGCTATATTTATAGGCTAGTTTAGTACGGGAGCTTGTTCTAGGCTTAGTTCTTGGTCTTCAAGTTCTTTGATCTTTGAAGTTATCTTGTCGATAACACCTACATTTCTTAATAGTTTAAATGTAACATTTTCCGTAGACCATTCGCCTGCACGTTCTAATCCTGCTTTACGCATCTTTGTAATTTTTTCTTTTACTAATCTTAACTTAGTAACATCGTTAGAAAGTAAAGCAATTTCTATATCGTGCATAATACTATTTTTCTTTGCTCTAATAGCAGCGTCATCAATTGACGGTTTAACTTTTTTTGGTTTCTCTAACCATTGATCTGCTACTATAGAATATACTCCTGTTGAATGATGTTCTTCATCTTCTCCTTGAACATAACACTCTACAGGAAGTCCTTTGATTGTGATATTGTGTTCTTCTGCCCATAATGCTTTCTTAGCGTTGAATAGTTCACGCTCTTTGTCATCTGGAATACCTTTAACAATAATATGAAGATCTAAATCAGAGTATTCAGTCCATGTGTAGTTTGCATTAGATCCTGTGATAGTATAATCTACTACATCAAGTTCGATACCTATGAACTCTTCAAACTTTTCTGCTATCTTAATTAGAGATGCTTTTATTTCAGGTTTGAGAGCATCGTCTTTCCACAGTTTAGGATTTAATCTGCGATTGATAGAGACGAATTTTGATCTTTCTGTGACTTGTTTAATGCGCATACTATATTTATGCTATCTATTAGCAATATGCGAAAGTGTTAGATTAAGTGCAATACTGTATCTATCTTGTGGTGTAGGCACCTGATCAATCCAGTGTAGTATCCAACTAGGAAATGCAATAAGTAAACCTGTTTTAGGATTAACAACCATGCGGTGCGAATTTAATATTGTATCGTGTGCAATTAAGTTAGAAGGAATTGCATATTCGATTATGCTGTTTGGATTCAACAAAACCAACGGAGCAGAATCTTCATCTGCTTCGGGATAGAACACAAAACTAATCCAGTGATTAGCATGAAAGTGTGGTTCTGTGTTAAAAGCATTTTGTGGACCTTGACTATTTCTATTAATCCACATATCAGAAACAATAGGATCAGCATTTGTTTTTAAACCGTATGCTTCAGCAAAGTGAGGAATTTTGTTTCTAATATGATTAACTAATTCAGATAGTTCAGGTGTATTTAAATCTACACTCCCACTTTGCCATCCATTACTATGATATGACGGCCTTTGCTTTTCTAATTCTTTACAGTAGTCTACAATTTTTTTACAGTCTATGTCTACTATTTCTTCTGCTAAAAAATTAGGAAAAATAAATTGTATGTTCATACTACGACCACATCATTGCATATTTCTGTGCTATTCTACTATCATAGAATTCTGCAACTAAACTTTTGTTTCCTTTTGTATCAATTTCTAAACACAACTGACCTTGTTCTCTAGGAAGTTCCCATAGCCATTGTATTTGATCTTTTCCTATAGTGCGTTGCACTTTAGGCCAATCTATATCTAAAAATTCAAAAACGTCTGAGTCTTTATCAAACTTGTAGAGTGTTACTTTAGTATTCTTCATCGTTACCCATGTTATGCAAAATTTCTCTTAATTTTGTCGATTCGACTTTTCCTGCAACTTTTCCTACAGAAACTCCGTCAGTCGGATCATCACTGGGTTCACGTTGTACTTCAGTTTTTCTTTTGATAGAATCAATAATAGAACTAGATCCTCTATTAGATCCATTTGTTGATTCTTGTTCGTCTTCTGGTAAGTCTGTAATTCTTAAAGAATCTATATTAAATTCTAAATCTACTTTTTGTCCTACACCGCTCGAACTTCTTGTCTTCATTAACTGTATTTGATAACGTCCACGTTCACGCATAGCACGACTTGTAAAAATACCAAACACATTATCTGCTGTTTGAATTTTACTTAATCCCCCTGAAATGTGTGAATGATCAAACTCGACTTCTTCAACCGCACCTCTGTTTAACTGTGATGCAGTTACAAAAACACATTGTAATTCCATTGCAAGGTTTCTTAGTTCTTCAGAAACATATTTGTCTTTAATAAACAAATCACTAGGAGCAATACGTCTACTAATTGGCATTAAAAGATCTAGATAGTCTACTAACAATACATCAACTCGACGTCCTGTTTTAACTTCATACTCTTTTAGATATGCTCTAATGTCGTTAGCAGTCTTACCACTTGGCATATACTTGACCTGCATAGCACCAGACTTTTTACCAATCATTCTAACTTTCATTTCTACATCATCGATAGATTTGAAAATATCTCTAGTTGGCATTCCAGTTACCATACTATCTATACGCATACTAACCAATGCTTCTGAAAGTTCAAGTGTTAAGTAAACTACATTCAATCCTTCTAATGCCCAGTTTACACCTAGGTTAGCAAGGAACAAAGATTTACCTGCACCTGATCCACCTGCAAAAATATTAAGTTCGCCTCTGTTCATGCCTCCAAATAGTTTTCTATCTAGCGTTGACCAGCCTGTGCTAATTTGTCCGTTGTTATCTTTTAATAATGTTAATCTGCCTCTTGGATCAGCAAAATAATCTGTACCCATATCTTTTGCTAATCCTATTTGTACTGCTTCTTTAACTAGTCTTTCAACTTGTCCATATTCGTTCTTTTCAAGTAAGTCTGCTGAATTAATAATTGCTCTTTCTAATGCTTTATGTCTAGTAAAACTTTCAAATTCGTCCATTAACCATTCTAAGTGTCCATCTTTAAGTTCACCTGCAGGTTTTAAATCTGTTTTACAGTTTGCATTCACAGTATCAAAATCAGGAAGTACAGTATATTTTTTTGCATACTCGTTTACAAATTGAGCTGCGTCTTGCAACTTTCTGTCAAACAACGAATAGTCAAAAATACCTTGACATCTAACAAATGTCTCAGCATCACTTAGCATCATTTCTAGATACAGTTTTTGTACTTCATAATCATAATTTTTAGACGACATTAATTCTTTCCTTTAATACTATTAGTATACACTCACACCATACTTCCGAGCAAACTTTTCTGCATCCTTTTTGTCATTTACCATAGGTTTTCCTTTAATGTTCAAACTAGTGTTTAATAACATAGGACACCCTGTCTTTACATACCATCTTTCCAAAAGTTCTCTTAAACCTGAATTATCACTTTTACTTACTGTTTGTACACGAGAAGTCTTGTCAACGTGACTAATAGCAGGATATTCTTCGTGTCTTCTACAAATAGATGTATATTGCATATATGGTCCAACTGGTCCATAGAAAAACTCTTCTGCGTGTTCAGCAAGTATTACAGGAGCAAAAGGTCTATATCGTTGTCTCTTTTTAATCTTATTAACCTTGTCTTTCATATCCTTTCCTCTAGGATCTGCAAGTAAACTTCTGTTTCCTAATGCTCTAGGTCCAAATTCTGCTTTGCCATTTGCTACACCTACTATCTTATTTGTTTTTAATTCTTTAAATAATTTGTCTACTGGATATTCTTGCTCTATGTCATATCCAAGATACGGCGTGTTCCAATCTATATGTGTTCTTTGTTTAGCAAGAACAGCACCAATGCTTGACCCTGCATCTCCTGGATTAGGCATAATCCAAACTTTTTCGTAATGATTAAATGCACGACTATTTGCTTTGCAATTAAGAGCACACCCACCCATTACAACTAAATTCTTACTCTTATATTTTTTATTACAATAATCAAGTATACCAGAAAACAATTCTTCGTATATTGTTTGAGTTGCGGCAGCGATATGTATTTTGTCAGTCCATTTATTATGAGATTCTCTCCACCATTTACAACCTCTATGTAAATTGTGTTTGAATTTTATTTCAGGAAAAATCCAGTGACTATGAGGACCTAATTCAAAAAATTCTTCTCTCATTGAATCATAAAACTTTCTATAATCTCCATACGCTGACATACCCATTAAAATATATTCATCTTCGTTAGGAGTTAGTCCTATACGTTGTGTCATTGCACTATACCAAAGTCCTATGCTGTTAGGATACCCTTGAGAATATACTTTTGTAATTTCGTTTCCTTTACCTTCCCAAACAGTAAATGTTTCAAACTCTCCTATACTGTCGATACAAACTATAGTTGCATCTGAAAATCCGCTTGTGTAGTATCCTGCGGCTGCATGACTTTCATGATGGCTACTGTAACTAATGGGTGCATTAATGCCATATTGCTTTAAGTAGGTTTTAATATTATTAATATTCCAATTCCAACCTTGTCCAGCATATAATTGTCTTAGTGTTTTCTTAAAAGGTTTTTCATACCAAACTACTTCGTCAGGTTCTCCCCATTGCCTTGCATAATCTAACAAAGATTTATTTAGGTGAGGATCATTTTTCAATCCGCTGAATCTCTCAGAATGACTTGCAAACAGTAATTCTAGTTTTGAAAAAATACTGTCCTTTTGAAACACTGCCAAAGAAGCATCGTGGCTGTTGGCACTAATTCCCCAAATTATCATATACTAAACTCTATTATAATTTTTCCATGTTGTATGCAATAAGTAAAACCAAACGCCGTTTATTATAGGTTCTACAACTGCATCTATTGCGGCAAGATCCAAGTCAGCACCAGTTATTAATCTATTGCATAACATTGCAATTACAATATGACCTAGTGTATATATAACCGCTAAGGTTAGACTCGAACCACCTATAATTCTTTTTAATAAATTATAGATGCCGATTTTAAATTCACTCATTATTCTTCCTACTTGTATATGAACGGATCTTGTTTTCTCATTTTCTTAAGCCTTCTTTTAGTTAAGAAAGCATAGTACTTTCTTTTAATCCATCCTATTAAACTACTCATTCTCAAGTACCTTCTTTTCAAAATTCTTTTTAGCAACGCTGAGCTTAATGCTACCCGACATTGCTGTTTTAATTGCATCAACTGTTACAAAGAGCCTGCCGTATCTTTGAACAGCATCTGACACGTCTTTTATATCGCTTTCCCAATTAGGAAATGCAACACTCCAACCAAACTCTTCTGCTTTTTTAATCAAGTTAACGCCTGCTATATCTTGATCAGGAATAACAATAACTTCATGTCCCAACGATTGTATAATTCTATACTGTTGTTCTGCTATATTGTTGGTCAAAAGTGCAACACCGTTGATTGCTAGTGCATCGAACGGTCCTTCTGTTACAAATATATATCTCTGATTTTCTTCCTGTTGATCAACGTTGAACACAAAATGTGAGTGATGATCTGATATATATTTTGGTCTTCCTTCTGTTACTTTTCTTGCAGTATTACCTACAATTCTACCTTTGTAATAAAAAGGAATAATAACTCTTTCAGCATAACCGTCACTAGGAGACCAAAAGAAGTTTTTAGATAATGGATCGTAGCCTCTAGTATAAATGTATTCTACTACTTGTGCTAACTTTTGTTCTAATGGCTTATTATCGTTAAAATCAACATCTAACCATTCTGATATAGGTAAACTATGTTCCGGAAGTTTTTTATCTGTAAAAGATATTCTAACACTAGATTCTCTTGGTTTGTATTCTGGCGATTCAGTTTTTAATGCTTCAAAAATCATAGCATTAATTTCGTCTTCACTTCCACCTAACCATTTACATAAAGATTTAAATTTTTCGGAAAGTGGTCTACCAGGTTGCCAACTAGCTGTAAATTTACAGTTGAAGCAGTTATATATTACACCTGTATCAAAACGAATACCTGCACGTTTTCTTTTATCTTGATTATGACCTCGATGATGACAGCAAGGAGCATTAAATGAAGTCCAACCGCTAGGACTTGTTTTTGCTCGTGGCGGCAGTAGATTACGAAATTTATCTAGAACTAAAGTCATACTAGCATTATACTATCTGTATAATACTTTGTCAACTGTTCCTGTGTTATCTGTATCCGGAGTATGCTTGAATCTAAACCAATTAAATTTACCAATTTGATTGTAAAAGAAATCGGAATCAGAAGTTGAAAGTGTCCAAGATTGTAAGTCAGTCCAATTTTCTTCAATTGGAGCAGCGCCTTTATCTAAACTTCCTTGCAACACCAACTCTCCTGCATAACTGTTTAAATAGATTTGGAATGTATGTAAACTGTTTGGTGTTGTTAAATTTGGTCTACCATCAAACAATGAGCTTACATAAAACTCTTCATATCCTGTAGTAGGTGTGTGTCTTGCATAGTTTGGTCGAGGTGTATCAAATGGTGGTTCTGTGTTTGTATCAGTTCCACTATTAAAATTAATTACTTTGTTAAAACTTGTTACTTCAACAGTATCGTATGCTTCGCCTTGTACATCGCCAAACACTTCAATAGTTCCTAAACTATCATATTGGCTATCTAAGTATGTGGTTGATGATGCTGTTACAGTATATCCACCTGCTGCATCATTAGTTCTAGTTTCTTTGGTAATAGAGTAATCATATAACCCAGGCTCGAGATCAATAAGCTCTGATGCGGTAATTGTTACAAATGCTCTTCCAACTGTAGCGTCATCATAACTACAATCTTTCTGTAAAACAAGGTCTTTGTTTTCTCTAACTATTAAACGAAAAACTAAAACAGTTCCTGTTGTATTAATGGGTTTTTGATCTCCGTTTCTTACCTGGAAATCTATTCTATTATCTACACCCCTGTAGATTTTAACATTACGAGCATATACCATTCTTGATCTCTCCTCGGTCCAAGATGATACCACATTTGGGTACACCGTGACCATATTTGGATATAAATATATTGAGTTAATTTGCATGACTACAATTACCTTTATAATATTTATCATATGAGAATAACAGAGAATCTACAGCAGAACTTTCCATTTATAAGCATAATAGTGCATGGAGATAAAGAGTACGTGGGCATCATTATAAACCAAGATGCAAACGTTACCAGTTTCTATGATTATGAGCTTATACCTTCAGAAAAGGAAAGAAAACGCTTCTTAGATCTAGGCGATGTATGGTGGTGGGAAAGCAATAGACAAATACCTATTAATATTTTCCTAAAACCTGAGATTAATGACTTTAGATACGCTATACGTAACTATACCACAAAAGACGTTAAAGTAACAATGGGTCCTGTGACCAGTCTTAACAATATCATTATGAAAAGAATCAAGCGTAAATCAATTACGCTTGTTAGAAAGCCGTCTAGTTAGTAGACAAACCAGCCTGTCGCGATATATTTTTCGTGTGTAGGGCTTATCACACCCCTGTGTACCCAAGCAAAGTCCGCTGGCCAAATAACACTTAATCCTTTCTTTGCTTCAAGTGTAACTTCTTGATATTTCCATTCAGTGCCACCGTGCGGAACATCGTTAAGATATGTCATATAAACTAATTGTCTATTATCGTTTCCTCGATCACGTTCCCAATGCCAAACTTTAAATCCGCCGCCTGGTGGATAGTATTGGATCATGTTTACTTCATAAGTATTCAAAGGAAGATGACTAATCTGATACCGTTCACAGTAGTCGTTGTAGCCTTTCTGCAAACAATCAAAATAATTTCGAATACGTGGATCTCTACTGCTGTTGAAAAAGTTAACATCAACTGACTGTTTAACGTTGTGGTCTACAGATCCACCATAACCTGCTGCGCCTTCAAACTTATATTCTTTTTCTTCTTTGTGATATTCGATAAGTGCGTCACACACATTATCAGGCACAGTAAATGTATGAATAAAAGTTTCCATGTTATCTCATTAACCTATACTGTCTATATACAACATAATCTATCAACAGAAAATTAAGAAGTAATCCTAATGCTGTAAGTTTAAATCCTAAAACCGCAGGAATTAATAAAAGAAAAATTCCTAACTTAATTATATAATCAAGAATCAAAAAATTAGGAACAGTCCAGAAAGGAAAACCATAAACTAATGGAGGTCTGGGTTGTCTATAATCGTTAAACTCATGCACCATTGCTTAGTTCCTCACATATCAAATTCATATGAACAACAACACCAATAGCATATGCAGTTGCGTGTGATTTTTTAAAATAATATGATCCGTCTTCAGGTTTCGTCCACACTTGTGTCATCACCGTGTCCCATGACTGACCAATCAAATGTCTCTTCGCGGGTCTTATCATTGCTAGTACGGCTGCTAGTTGTTCTATGCTCTGAGGCTTCATCGTTTCTAGGACGGTAGAGTGACCTGCGACGTGAAATAATTTGTCGCTGAAGTCGCTGTGCGTGAGTAATTCCCATAGTGGCTCCTTTGTCATGAGTTGTTGTAGATGTTTTTCGTCTCTTACCCCTTGATACAGGGATACATTTAAGAAATCTATTTTAAAATACTTTTCAATATCTTCTGCTTCTTCGTAAGGTACCGCACATAAGTTTTCCTCAGCATTAAGAGGTACTTCGTGCATATACACACCTGTATTATGTTTAACAAGTTTATCGTCATCTATACGACTTGCTGTCACGTGCTTAAACAAATTTAATGCACGTTCTCTATCTGCAAAGTCTATATCTATATCAGGCATTGACTACTAGTTTCCATTGTTTATAAAGTTCAAACGTTCCTGTTGAAACATATTCTTGACCTGTTTCCATATCTACTATTTTCCATTTCTCTGGACATTTAGTAATAATACTTAAATTTACAGGTTTGTCAAGTTCTTTTACAACCTTACCGTCTTTTAAAGTTCTCGTTTTCATGTTAGTCTATCTTCGCTTCTTTAATTACTTCTTTTACAAGCTCAACATCTGCTGGATGAGTCTTGAAATGTTTAATCCAAAATGTAGGATTAATAATCGGACTAACAATTTCTAATTGCTCATCATTCATATTTTTGAGCATATCTTTACCTGTAATACTGTTTAGTAAAACCCAAGGTGATATATGCCCTTCTTTTATATCGTGTGTTGCTCTATTTAAATTTACATATCTAAAATAGTGATTAAATTCTGCTTCTTTATCTTGAGCCCAATCCATCATTGTTTTTACTGTTCGTTGTATTGCACCATCAGCAGGTTCTATTTTGATCAATTCTTGCAGATATGTATCGTACAATTCATCTCTACACCAGTGATCTAATTTAACTCCGCTCTTAATAACAAAGTCAATAAATTTTTCTGGATATAACGGATTAGCATTTGACATGAAACTACCAAATTTAACAAATGCATTGTAGTAAGGGCTTGCCGCAAAGTCGTCAAATGTTTTTTTAGATTTATTTCCTTTTTGTTGGATATCATAAAAACGTTGATAGGTCATGAGAGCAAGTTGAACGTGCTTCTCAGTCTTTGACATATGTCTACGCTTTTGCTCGCATACGTGAACAATCAAAGTCTTTTCTTTAGCAAAAGACTTGTTGCAGTATTCACATTTATAATTTAATTCCATCGATCTGCTTTTTATCCCAACCTAGGTTTTTGCAATATTCTTTGACTTCTTTGTCTGTAGTAATATTTGCTAGTGTTTCAAGATCTGCTTTTTTCATATCAGGAAACAACTCGCCTAAAAATTCTTCTTTTTTGTTTTTGCTTTTATTAAGTTTTAACCACTCATGAAAATAAATCTTTTTAGATTCATGTCCGCAACTACAAGCAAGTTGCCATAGTAGTTTTGGGTGTTTGTTTAGTAACAAAAACAAATTCTTATTAAAACGTTCATTTCCATTTAGTAGGAAATGTTCTTTATCTTCTCTAGTTCCGCCTTTGATATTACTAATATATCTATTCAGTGTAAAGAAAACAACACTCTTCCTTTGCTCTTCGGTCAGTTCGTCCCATACCTGTTTTGCATTAAGATCGACTGCTCCTAGAATATCTTTAAGTGCCAATTTACTCATTATCAGTTCCTTTACTCAGATGATATATTAGTTTAAGGCCTTTTAGTGATTTTTGCAAGCCTTTATTTCCCCGATTGGCTAAATGTTGTATTTCGGAAAAGTCATGATCGTCAATCCACCAATCTGGATATTCTTTCTTTAAAACAATAGTACGCTCACCAGTTTCCGTGTCTCTTTCAAAAACTGTTTCTCCTCCATCTGGTGACTCGTAAATCTTAACCATTCCTCTCCGCTAGTATTATAAGCTCTTTAACTGGCATTTCTTTTTTCAATTGTTTTGACCATTTTGTAAAATCCTTATAGTGATCAAATGTAATTTTAAATCCTGCTTTAGTGAATCTCTGTTTCCACCAATCTGGACTTTCTTGTATTAAATGAGCATTACGGCCGTCTGCCAATACTAGTTTTGCAGGCGCACAAGAAATTAAATGATACGTGTATCTACAGTGTTCGTATATTTCTTTTAGTGTTTCGTCAATGCAAGAAGGTTCAACGTGTTCTAGTACATCTGTAGAAAAGATTAGATCAACGTTTGGTAATGCAGTATTGAATTCGGGTACACATGGATCGTAACCGTGATATTTAATTTTTGGAAATACCTGTTGGAAAGTTTCTCGTAGACGTCCTTTTCCACAACCAAAATCTAAAACTGAAGTTGCTGATTTCTCTGCAATGTATTTGACCAGTTGCTTAGGTATCTTATTACGCTTACCGTAGTCGTCTACAGAATGAGCCAGGCTCATTATTTTTCTGTAGTTTTCGGTAATCATTACTTTTCATCCTTGGCCTTCGGATAAGGGCTTTTATCCTGAGACACAAGATAACAGTCTGCTTGTATCTGTGCTATGAGGTTATCTATTTCTGCAAGAGAGCCTTTAGTATCGCCATATTTTATTTCACGAAGTTTATCAGCATCTTTTTTAATAGAATCGATCTTGTCACAGAACTGACTAATTTTATGTAACATATATTTCTCCTCTTTACTTCATAACTACTTTATTGTAAAGTAAAACTCAAGTAAAGTCAAGTATTATTTAAAAAACTTTTTGACAAAGTTTTGAATAATATTTGATACAGCCCACTCAGCAACGTGACGTGAATCGGTTAACTTATTTCCCTTCTTATCGGGTTTTGGATCACCACCAAAAGACTTCACATCCATATGTGCTGGAACCCATTTTGCAAGTTCAAAACTTGGCCAATAATACCAATTGTTAAAGTTTAATTGATTGATCTGTTCTATAGCAACTCTTAAAATACTTTTAGACACACAGTCACTAACTACACAAGGTCTACCGACAAATGTAGCATTAAGTGGCACTGGACTTAGAGTAAAGATAATTGGTTTATCTCCACAATGTTCTCTAATTAATTCAATAATTCTTTTCATGTTGTCATAGTTTTCTTCTACAGTACTAATAACACACTCATGTTTTTCTACATCAAACATTCCGTCTGGGACGCCTCTCCAAAATACACCTTTAGTATTTTTATCTCTCCAAACTTCTGATAGTCCAAAAGTTATAACAAACCCGTCATATTGTTTAAATTTTTCTTTAATCTGTGATTGTTCTTCTTCGCTTTCCCACTTAAAAATTCCTTTGTCAGCAGCCTGATCGTACCAGTATGCATCACTACTTCTGTTACCAGTTAATGCCCATTCAATAAATTGCCTAACAGCAAAACTATTGTTTAATCCTTCCGGAACAAATACAGTATCACTAACTTGTTGGTTTCGTTGCATCCACTCTCTAATTCTCATAGCGAAGCATGAACCCATTGTCATAATTCTTGATTGTTTTGTAAAGATAGGCTCTTTAGGACCAGATTGTTCGAATAGTTGTGTTACTACTCCATTCAAATTATTTTGACTCATAGCAGCCGTTGGCCAAAAATCTAATGATTCGCCTGTGTGCCATTTCAAGTTTTTAAAGTTGCTGTTCGCAATACTTTCTTCTACGTGTTTGACAGTTTGTATTTCTATATTCTTTAGTTTAGCCATTGTTATCTCACAAATATAATATCTATTTTTGTTGCTTGTTCTACCTTTTTATAACCTATAGATTCTAAAAATTCTACAGCGTCAGGCATATCTGTATTTTGCCTTTTTATGGTTTTTAGTTTATGTTCCATAACAATTACAGGATTGTTAGTTTCAAAGAACTTTTTAGATCCTTGTAACAAGTAACCTTCGTGGCTGTCGACGTCGATCTTGATAAAGTCAATATCTTGTAAATTAAAACTATCTAGTGTACGTGCTTCAACTTCTGCTTTAAAATGATGTTTAGGTTCATCATCTCTAGTATTGATCCACCCTGAAAAAGTTGACGGCCCGTTAAGTAAAATCTTTTTACCATCTGTATTGCTAAGTGCATAATTTTCTAATTTTACATTAGTAATATTCTGTCGTTGTAGGTTATTAACACAACAATTGTATACATCGCTTCTAGCTTCAAACGCATATACATTTTTAAATTTTTCAGCAATAACTTTAACGCTATCGCCAATCCATGTTCCTATATCGATAGCATTGTCATATTTCTTAACATACTTAAGAGCTTTTTCAATAGGCTCAATACAAGACCAAGATTCGTTTTCTACACGGGTAATCACTTCTGGAAAAGTTTCATAGTCCGGCAAAACCCAGTTACCAACAAGTTTCATTAGTGTTCCTTTTCTCCATTAACACTCATATTTATGTGTTAAATACTAGGTCATGAAAAAATATGCAATCTGCCCACAAGTAATAGAAAATAAGTCATCTAATTGGATACTGCAACCGTTTATCAGAGCCGGTGCTAAAACATTTAATACAGTACAAGAAATACCAAATGATTATATTCTAATATCTGTACATCATCCTCCCTGGAGATCTCCATATAAAGAATGGATAGAAAAAGGTAATAAGCATATAGAAATTGATTATGGCTATTGGGGTCTAAATATTCCAAGACGCAATACTCGACGTGTAACGTTTGGTGGTTCTCATAATTTAAATATGAGAGATGTGCCATATTCTAGATTAAAAACACTTGATCCAAAAGTTGAAGATTGGAAACAAAAAAGAGGTAATCAAATACTAGTAATTGAACCTCAACAAGGTATTATCCTAGAAAGAACAGGAGTTCCATTAGAAACATGGAAGAAGAATATGCTAGATACTATTCAAGAATTTTGGGATGGTCCTGTAAAATTTAGAAGGAAAGCAGGTGGAAAGAATCCTGCTCGTTGGCCTACTTTTTTAGAAGATCTACAAGCATCGACAGGAGTTATCGGTGAAAGAACAATGGCCTGTGTTGAAGCAGTTATACTAGGATACCCTGCATATACTGTAGACTATAGTGCTGTAAGTTTAATTATGGGAACTGATATAAAGAAGATTTTAAATCCTGAGTTTCCTGATCGTACTAAGTGGCTAGAGCATATTGCGTGGAGTCAGTTTACGCCTGAAGAGTTTGCTAACGGAACCTTTGTAGTTGACTGTTTAGAACAATATCAAATTATTTAAGAGATTGTTTTGTCTTAAACTTATTAATCTTATAAGTTTTATCTTTACCCTTTGAATGATTAATATACGGTCCTACTAACGAAGCATGGATAGGATGTTTGCCTGATTGTCTAACATTTAAATCATAAAAAGATTTAGGATCATTAAATTCGTTACGCATAAAATCAAATGTGTAACTATCATGAGTTTGCTTAAGATCAATAAACCTTCCGCTTACAAAAAGATCTTCCCATGCTTTTAAAAATTCATGTGTTTTAGGATTATTTAAGTTAAAAGCCATAAAGCCACACTCACTATACTTGTGAGGTCTTCCTACATAGGCTGCAATAATATTAGGTTTAAAAACAGTATCAGAAAAGTTTTGATCAAACTGTTTGTAAAAAATCGAATCGGCATCAAGCCATATCAACCAATCTGTTTTTGTTTTCTTCCAGGCTTGCCATATAGCAAATGTTTTATGAGAAAACTTAATAGCGTCCCATTTAAATCCTTCTGCTCCGTTTGCTCGAGGATTATCCTTCCAACGCTCTTTGAATTGTATAATTGCCGGACAGTCTTTGTAAAGATCTATCCATTCAACTCTAGAAGAAAACTGTTTCTTTGCATTCTCTAGAGTTGTATCGGATAACTCGTGATAGAACAGAAGTTTACTATTAGGATGCCAATTAGTATCTAATTCTTTAGTTGTTGTCGAAGTAATGTCAGTCCAATACTTCTCGTTAAAACTTGTAACGGCAGTATACATTATTTTTTAACTTTAGTACCAACAGTTCTTCTTACAATATCATCGTGGTTAAATTCAGCCCAGTATAGTTCAAATGCTACACCGTCTTCTACACCTTCGAACTGATGAATCTTTCCTGGTTTCACTTGTGTGAATTCGCCTGGACCGAGAATAGTTTCATCTACTAGTCCTTCTTGAGCACCATCTTGCCACACACGTACAATCATTTTTCCTGACTCTACGAAGAAGCCATTCCATTTATATTGATGTTCGTGTTCGCTGCATTTGAATCCTGCTTTGAATTCAATGCGGTGAAATTCTAACACACCATTGGCATGAATCAGTTCTGTTTGTCCCCAGATCTTACCTGCTTTCATTGTCATTCCTTTCTTTCCTCTTTGTCTTAATATACATAATTATCACATCAGCTTGGCTAATTCCAATACTTCTGATTGCCTACTAATTTCTTTTACAAAAAACGCACACGGTGGATTTTCCTCATCGTGTAACGGTATTGATAGTAGTTGTCCATTCTTCATTTTAGGAAAATACCATCTTACATCTTGATATATGTTTATAATTTCTACAGGAGCCCAATCGTATCGATATCCTTTAATTGGATTCATAATAAATGCTTCAAATCCTCTTTCATTGATACTAGTTAATGGTAATACTTCTGGATCAGATAAACATTCACTATCCCCTACTAGCATCGACCAATCTAACGGCATCTTTACTTCGTGTTCTCCTATTCTCATTAATATTGCTGGACTATTAAATGATTCTAAGAATATAAGCGGCATGAAGAAAAAGTCAGGTTCTTTAGGGTCACTGTTATCAAGTACACTGAATCTAGCATCCTCTTCTACTTCTTCCGGTAATTCATTTAAATCAAATGAATAGTTGTTTAGTGTTAAAATTTTTGTCATACAATCTTCCTCATTACTACGTTACGTTGTAGATTATCCCACGCAGCAATTTCGTAGTTAAGTTCGTCTCGCAAGAAACTGATACCTGTTTCATCTCCGTTTTCAGCTTCTATGACTACTAGAGGAGAATATTTTCTAATTGTTTCTACACTACCTTCTAGTACTCTTCTTTCGAACCCGTCCACATCAATTTTAATATAATCTATATTAGGTAGATTAAAGGAATCTAATGTATAGATAGTTTCCTCATACCAATCTTCCTTTTTACGTTTTCCTTCAGAGAACATACTTCCGCCACCACTAACTCTAATGACTTCGTGTTTGCTACCTAATCCACATCTAAAATGAGTCACTCTTTTTAAATCAACATTTCTAGTAAAAAGTTTTCTGAATCTATAATCAAAACAGAATGTTCTAATAAAATGTTTGTGTAGATATCTAGTATATTCTCCGTCTCTACAACCAATGTCAATAGCATTTCTAAAACTATTAATATAAGGTTTACTTGCTACCCATGTGATCTTACAATGATGATCGGGGAATTCTTTTCTGCCGTCTTTGGAAATGAAATAATCTCTATCATACCATTCCCATTGAAATCCTGTTGCAGGATTCACATTAAACTCAGTTGGATTAACTGGATATTTTTTCATTATATGTCTACCTTTGTTACTGTGAAAGGATATCTTGCTTCCTTATAATACTTCTTACGCTCTGTCAGATGACGTTTAGCGTATTTGCAGGTAGATGTAATATCCCATATTTGTACGAAGTCTTTATCTTCAGCCTTACGAATGCCTCTACCAATTGATTGAATTACTCTTACAAATGACTTGCCAGGCTCGATAAGGACGAGATTAAAAATCCTAGGAATATTGATACCAACAGCAGCCACCCCATATGTTGCGATAATAATTTTTCCATCTGATGTTTTAATTTCATCGTACTGTTCTTTTCTTTCATCAAGTTTCACATCTCCCTTGATAAATGTAGCGTCTGGTAAGTTATCTAATAATTTCTTACCTGTGTCTATTCTGTTAACTAGTACAAGTGTATTTCCGTTTTTTGCAACTGTCTTAATATGATTACTGATGTAATTTAATCTATTAGAATTAGTTACTAACCAGGAATATTCTTCTTGATAATTTCTAAATTCTTCAACATCTTTGGTTTGTAAGATCTGTATATCTAATTTTGCTAATACGTTTTTTTCTTGTAAGTCATGTGCCGACACTTGATTAATTACTGGTCCTATACCAGCCAGGATACCTTGAAATTCCCATTTTTCTTTTGGAACTGTTCCTGTTAATCCCCAACGTATTGGTGCGTTGCGGAAATTCTGTGTAAGTAATTTTTTAAGTACTTCTGCTTTTGCTTGATGTACTTCGTCAATAATAACAGCATTTACACCTTCTGTAAATTCTGCAAGTGTTAATGTATCTCCATCATATTTTTTCTTATCTAATACATTTAAACTTTGCCAAGTGCATACTGTATGTGTGTGATTTAATTCTTTACGATCACCAAAATAAACACCAACATCTAGTCCTAAATTTTTGTAATCTTCTTCAGTTTGTACAACAAGACTTTTGTTTGGAACAATGACCATTGTGCGGCCATAAGGCTCACATAAATGTGAAAGGGTAGCAGTTGTAATAGTTTTTCCTGCACCTGTTGCAACTTCCTGTAATGATTGTGGATGTTCTAAAAATTTGTTTACTACGTCATATTGATAATCACGTAGTACAATTGGCTGTCCTTCTAGTTGATGTCCCTTAGGCCAAGTCTTTCCTTTATCCGCCCAATAATTTTCTGTAATTTGTTCAAAATTAAATCTATGATGTAGTCTTTGATCTTGTACTTCAATGTCGTAACCATCGTTTTCAATAATAGGTAAAATTGTTTCTAAATGTGCTAAAAAGCCAGTACCTCCAATACCAAAAAAACTAACAGTTCCATCCCATCTTCCTAATTTAAATGCCGGCATATGTCTTGCATACGGAAGATCAAATTTTAATTTGTTAGCGATCTTTCTTCTGGTTTCAACCGCAAGTCCTTCTACTTTAATATTGACTTCGTCTTTTATAACTAATTTACAATTCGACAATTTTTTCACCTTTATTCACTGTTCTAGTCAACTCTGTAGGTCTTATATTACCCACATACAACACACAAGGATGATGATTAATCATGTTACGTGTCATTGTCGTAGCAACAGGAGTTACGTAATTTGTAACTAACATTGTAACATCGTTTTCTTTTTTTAGCAACCACTTATGAGGTTTATGTTGGAAAATCAAAAACTTAGCACTGTCAATTTTACCACCAAACCCATTTTCGCTAACCCATTCATTAAATTCTGGGTCGTCTTTGTTAGATGCTCTAAAACAAACCCGCCATAATGATTTGTCTTTTTTCATAATTTCTAATGTTTGATTAAGTTCTTGCACCCATTCAAAAACATCAGATGCTCTGTCTAATATTATAACAACTTTCTTAGGAGATTTTTCAACAAGAGAAACCATTTCGTGCATCTCTTTTACCCAAAATCTATTTGTTGTTTCTCTACATATCTTTTGTATACTGTTAGTAGGGTCGCCTGAATAGATATAGCCCATGTTCTTAGCCAGTATCAAGTTAGCATCATTATCATCTACAGCATTATTACTAAAATATTCTAAAGCACTATCCGATGCATTCTTTAATTTTACTTTGTTATCTTCGATAAACGAATACGGAATATATCTGTGTGCCTGATGCCATATTAATTCAATTTCATCTTTTGTTTCGATAAATGATTTATCGATTTCAAAATTATGTGTTTTACAGAACTCGTAAATGTTCATGACATTCTGTTCGTGTAATGCCATGTACCTTACCTTTTTCTCTCTATCCCAATAGGTAAATTTACCATACTGACCGCTGAACGCTTCATCGTATGTGTCTTTGAAAGAATATGGAAATCTAAAACCAATCGCTATTATTCCGTCTAGGATCTTTTCAATCCAAACTTGTTTCGATTGATCTAAAACTCTAAAAGGTTGTTTCCAAACAGGTAATTCGATAAGTGCTTCATAGTCAATATGAGGTTTACAAACGTTTCTATACTTGTTCAAAAGTTTTAGAACATAGGCACCTTGCTTTTCTGTAAAAGACCTGCCATCTAATATATTTTGATAGAAACTATAGGCAGCACTCCTATCTTGATACTGCATACCAAGGTGGTTACTCTCTATGGTATCAACCATAGCAATGAAAATATCTTCGATGTATCTTGACGTAAGCATAACTGTATTATATTTTCTCTAGACAATAAAATCAAGAATTAATTTGCTTTAATATAATATTTTCTAACCTTTTGATAGGAATACCTTGAGCTATTTCTTCGACAGTCCATTCGCAATGAGTTATTCTAGCAAACCATTCTTCCCTATCTGGAAGTTCAGGAGATTCAACTTTTTCAATTGTTGTCGATACAGGGTAAGCAAGACTTGATGCATCTGTAATGACAGGAGTACCTTCAATTGCTGCCAATATTGGAGGTCCACTGTTATGATTAACTACACAATGATAGTTGTATGATATATTAAAATCGTCATAGGTGTTTAATACCCTTTGAGGATCCTGGCGTGTTACATTTTTAAATTCATGCTCTATACCTGGCATTGGTGATCTTGGATGAGGTCTTATATGAATAGGCCTGTCAGTATATTTTCGTATTTCTTCAATCATCGATATGGTCCACGCCGACATAGATGGCATTCCTTCCCACTGTAAACTTTTTTGATGTTGGGTTGCAATTAAAATACTTTTATTTCTGTTATGATTAACTGGCTTTAGTTCAAGACCTAGTTTTTTAGGCCTATCATAATCTAAATCAACATCATTACCGAACTCACCTAATCCATTAATATGATTAAGACATATTCTCCATGTCGAGTTACGCAATAGATTTCCTACTTCAATGATTATAATAGGTTTATTCTTGATTTTACAGTTTTGATATATGGCTTTGTTTCCAGCCATACGTCCATTCCATAGCACTGACCATATCACTGCTACATCTTCGTTGTCATTGACTATTTCGTGTCCTAACGCTTTTAAGCCTTGTTCGAAATAGTTAAATATTGGTGGGCTGTTAAGAGCTCCGTTTTCACGATGTAATTTAAAACGCATATTCTACCATAAATATAGTAGTATTTAACGGTTTTCCATGAGTAAGATTAAAAAAAGAATTACCAAAATTTTAAGAAAAGAGCCCAAAGACGCTTTAGTGATCGGGAATGGCGATTACATCTTACCAGTGTTGCTTGATATGTTCAACACTGTATTCATATGGAGCAAAACAACTGTTGATATTAAAGCACCTAACATAGTTATTAAGAAAGAATTAGATACAACATTTCATATGCCTGATATAAATGCAGTCTTTATAGACAGAGATTATGTGAAGTCATTAGACTACATGAGTGCATTACTGGCCAAACCAAGTCCAGATGTTTTTATTGAAGGCAATGATGTAATTCCAAGGGAACAAACAACAAATCTATATAGACATAATTACAACTGTACTGCACAAGCAGGAAGTTTTCATATTTGGACGAGAGTAAAATGACAATTAGCGTAGTGACAACATTTCATAAAAAAGGTTATGAAGATTATGGCAAAAGAATGATAAAAACATTCTTAGAAAATTGGCCAAGTGAAATAAAGTTATATGTATATGCTGAAGATTGTGAAGTAACTGAAACAGCACCTAATCTTATTGTTAAAGATTTACATCAAGCCAGTCCAGATCTAGTAAAATTTAAAACAAAATGGAAAAATGTACCAAAAGCAAACGGCGACGTTAGTGACGATCCAATAAGAAGTAAAAGAAGAGATAGCGGAAAAGGTTTTAAATGGCACGCCATACGTTTTGCACACAAAGTTTATTCAATTTTTGCCTGTGCAAAAGAATGTAATACAGATTATTTAATGTGGATGGATGCTGACACAGTTTGTCATTCACCGATTAGCAAAAAAGCGTTTAATACCTTGTTTCCAGTAGATGCTGAATTAATGTATCTTGGAAGAAAAGGCAAATATTCAGAGTGTGGATTGTATTCTATGAAACTAGGTGCAGAAAATGTTCAAAAATTTCTAAGTGAGTTTCAACGTGTATACGATGAAGCAGAGAATGGAATATTTTTAATGGCTGAATGGCATGACAGTTTTGTTTTCGATGAAGTTAGACGTAAATTTCCTCATATGAGACAACATAACTGGGCTGGCCACTTAACTGACCTAAGACCGAGACCTGGATACTCATCTGGAGAGGGGCACCCTTTGATAAATTGTGAGTGGGGAGCATACCTTGATCACTTGAAAGGTGATAGAAAACGTGCAGGCGTTAGTAAGCGAGAAGATTTAAAGGTTATGAGAACCGAACCCTACTGGGTAAATCAACTAAAATCATAAAATTATATGACCAACGTCAAGTTTGTTAATAGCAGTTGGTCCTTTCCAGTCGTGTTTCCAATAAACAAAGTCACTATTTGATACTTCACGGTATTGATACCTAGTAGGACAATGATCTAACATAGGTAATCCGTTGTTAATGAACGCATCTCGAGTAATTGTTTGATGAACGAAGTTAGTTATAGGTCCATCATAGAACTGACACCACGGACCTGTGGCTAATTCTTCCATATCGATATTTGTTTTATCGGGCCATTGAATTAAGCGAAGTACTATGTTGCCCCAAGACACCATAATATGATAAGGATTGTCATCTCCCCATACTAATTCGGAATGAATTTTAATATCATCGCCTAAAATACTTTTTATTTTCTTAAATAACGCACTCAAGTAACTTCTATGCTTGTCTAAACTTCTACCAATGAAACTTCCGCAGCGTAATCTAAAATGATTTATGTGCTGGCTACTTAATCTTTGAATTTCTTCAAGAATAAATGGAACTTCATCTAAACTTTCCATTGTATATCCAACATATGCGATATAATAGTCTTGTTCTTTTAAATTTTGTATTGCATCTAGCTGTTTGTTATGAACAATTTCGCCTTGATAGTTAGGATGATTAAGTCCAACGCATAAATGTCGCAATCCTGCCTCATAAACGTTTTTTGTAAATTGTTTTGATGCAAATCTAAGCCCATTAGTAAGCAAACTTATATTAGGATGTTGTAGTTCGCTTAGTTTAGCACAAAATTCTACAAAATCAGGTCGCAGTGTTGGCTCAGCTCCAGCAATCATAGGAGTACAATCAGCGGGAAATTGTTTTACTCGTTGTAGAATCTCATCAATTGGTTTATCTTGAATTTTATTGTCTGGTAAATGGTAACAATGCGGACAATTCAACTGACATCTGTCAGATGCTTCAAACAATATATGTTTTAGTTCAGGAATGTATCTTCTATGTTCTAAAGAATAATAAAATTCAGGATCTATTTCAACAATACTGTGTTGTTCTCCGTGCTCATGGCATTTTTTATACATTTTAATCATGCCTTCGTGTTCATATACTATTGCAGGTATATGTCTATAACACTCATCGCAAAGACTAACTGTATCGTGAATATGCAGCATACTATTTTACCTTACCCGTGACGTTTTTTTGCAATTTCTTGTTTATCTTCTGGCAGTAAAGTGATATATGGTCCAGGTCCCAGTCTTCTGCCAAATGCTGATGATTTTTTAGGTGCATTTTTTCCTGATTTAGGAGCCATGATAAACATTCTTTTACTTTTAACATCTATCATATCATAATTTCTATCTTCTAAGAACTTAACTATAACATCTACGTCAGCACTTACTTCAAATGCTATCCAAGGACTTTGATTTTCAATAATATTTTTCGCACCTTGTATAACTTGCCATTCATATCCTTGTACATCAATTTTTATTAAACTACAATTAGTGATATCTTGATCATCTAGTTTAACAACGTCAACATTATACAAACCTGGAAGTTTTTCTTCACTCCATAACTTACTATTTCCACAATTTTTTATTTCGTCATGAAATTCAGAAGTTCCATTAAAGTCACTACACGCATAAGGTCTAATTTCACCTCTACCATTTAGGTTTTTTTCTAAACATTCTCTATTTCTAATACTAGGTTCAAAAGATAAAACATTTTTAAAGTGAGGTAACATAGGAATGCTCCAAACTCCTACATTTGCACCAACGTCAACAAATGTTTCTTTAGATGACATTTCTGATAGACATACATCTCTTTGTTTATTTTCGTATTGAGGATTTTCAGGTGACTTATCAACTTCGATATGCCTAGTCATTTTAGTATCACCTTCTGGTATGTACCATCCGTTATCTAGTTTTCTCATATGTATCTCCTAATGAACTGCCAAGCTTCTCCCGACCTTAATTCATCGAAGTTCCAGTGGCTCATAGATATTTTTTCGACCCAATGCTGTCTTTCAAACATCTTCGGATCTTCTATTCTTTTTAAATTTGTATTGCATACACCATTTACTTGACTATATGAAGGATCAGGATCAGTTACAAAAACAGGTACGCCTTCAATTAGACTTGCCACACTAGGAGAACTATTAAAAACTACTGTAGCCCATGCTGTTGCTAAATCTATTTTAATATTTGGTGCATTAGATAGACTTACATTTTTATGATTTATTCTTAGATATTGTCTAACTTTTTTATCACCGGGATGCGCTCTAACTACTATAGGACGGTCGGTAAAATTTTTAATAGTTAAAATAGTTTTATCTAACCACTCTTGTACAGGCATTCCCTTCATACTCCAACCGCCATTACGCTGTAAACATAATAAAATATGTCGACCTGTTTTACGATAATCTTTTAAACTTAAATTTAAATTTTTACTAATTTTTTGCCAGCGTATTGGATCTATATCAGTATCAAAATAGAATCCTGTATTAGGAAACACTCCGTCAAAACTATATCTTAAATATCTTTTTGTGTTTCCTGGATCTGCATAAAGGAACAAATTACTATCTACAATAAGACTACGTTTGCCGACAGCTTTTTGCTTTTCCACAGCATTCTTCCTCAACATTAAATGAGGCGCAGACTTTCCGTGTTCATGAACAAAACCTTGTATAAATGCAACATCGCAATCAAGCAACGACATTTCTTTATGAGCAATGCCTGTATCTCCAGAAGCATTTACACCTGCAATAAAGTTATCAAGAATTAGTGGTTTTTCTGGATTATTATTACTAGGCGGAATTCCCCTGTAGTATGCAACTGCTGTTAGATTAGACATGATATTTCTTCACTAATTTAATTGCAGTTCCGCTAAGTAATTCTTCTTTTGTAAACTGAGAATAACTTAACATACATAACCAGCTTCCTAAGTTTCCGTAGAACAAGTCATTAACTTCAGAAAGTTTACTTTTTGTTACAGGATTAGTTATATGTCTATCTAAAGTAATAGCAGGTATACCAGCCCATATTGATTCAGTTGCTGCATTAGAATTAATACTTACTACACAGTAATAATTGTCATCAAGCAATTCTTGATGTAAATTAGTTCTTTCACGTTTAGGTGCTTTTTCTCTAAATTTAATTTTTTTATCTGTATATTGTCTTAATTCTTTTTCAACATCGTACTTCCATGTTTTAAGGTCACAATGAAATATACTTGCTGCAAAAGGACCGGGTTCGATAACATAAATTATGTCGCCATCTTTTCTCCATGGCTTAGGAAATTCTTTAAAATTTCCTAATCTATCTGCAGGTGCATCAAAAAACTTGCCGTAGTGTAAATGATTTCTAACTATTCTATGCCATTTTTTATTTGGTTCTGTAAAGTTTGTATAACCACTATCAATGAACCACATAGGATAGTTTTTATCGATCTTAGTAACTAGTAATTCTTCATTACCTACAGTATTTCTAATTAAACAATCTTCTTCATAGTTATTGAATTCTTTTCTGCGAACCATTTGTGCAGAACGATCAATAGTTAGTCCGGTACCTTTTACAAAGTTTTTATATTTAGATTTTTTATATAAAGAAAGCAATTCATCTTTGCCTATCTTTTTTATAAAATATTCAATGTTTTTATGAATCTTATCAAAATATGCTGCATATACATTATGCTTCTCTGCATTAATGATACTGATCCATTCATCTAAATCTCTTCTTACGGCTTTAAACAGTTTATCCTTAAATTTTTTCTTTTCTTCATCTTTAAGTTCTCTGTCAGGATCAGACCATTTAGATTTTTTACTTAACCAGTCGTTGACATACATCGCGAGCCACTTTTCATTAAAAGGAATTTCGTGTAGCTCTTTCGGAACAGGCATACAGGATAATAAAAAATTTGCAAGTTCCTTGTCATTGATTAATAATTTCATTGGTACCTCTCTACTAGTTTATATGCCTTGCCATCTAGTATTTCAGGAACTGTAAATTGACTATATGCAAGTGAATGACAATGTGTAAGTATTGTATCTAAATTAGGTTTGTATGGATTAGAAAGTTGGCTTAAATCACTACTGGATAACGGGCCGCCTGCACTAGGAACTGATACAAATGCGGGAACACCGTACAATACAGATTCTAATGCTGCCATACTATTCATTGCCACCGTAGCATAAACACCACTATCAAATGCATCATATATAGAATATTCTTTGTTTCGATATTGTCTACTACCTTTAATTCTAACTTCAATAGGTAAATCGCAATATTTTTTAATTTGTTTTTTAGTTTTTTGTACCCATCCATTATAATCAATATTATACCAAATACACGCTTTAGGATTAGGCATTACTAATAGTATTTTTTTATCGTAGTTTTTCCAACCCTTCCATTCTAAGCGAGGATCATCTTTGACCATTTGATTCCATCTATCTGAAGGTACACCTGGAATAAGTTTTGAAAGTTGGTTTTCGTTTTTAACAACTCTATGCCATTTCTTTTGTCCTTTGCCATTGCCAGGACTAGGAAAGTTTCCAAAGTATCCTGTATCGATATACCAATAATCTCTACCTATAGCGATACAGCGATTAGCGTGATCTTTTTTGATTACTCCTCTAATAACTTGAGGCTTAGTTGTATCTTGGCTATCGAGAGTAAGCCTGCCTTTGCTTCCTCTAACAAGACACTCTTCTAATGAGATGTTTTCATCCATTCATCATTTCCTGTAATTCAGTTTTCCATAAATCTGAAAATTCACAATATCTATAGTTTTCAAACCAAGGACCGCCTTCTGTGTAGTGTATTAGTTTAGGAGTTTCAATATCATTGTATACGCCAACAAGATAATTCCATGTATGATTTAGTTCACCAATTTCTTCATCTTTTAACCAACTAAATCTATGAAGATATTTTCCTGTTGTTTTTTCATCATTTACTAAATCTGTTGTTACTATCTTATTGCTTGGATGTCCGCAGTTCCATAATACAACACTCGACCAGTTCTTTCGTGGATACACAGTTTGTTTTTGTCCATCCATCTTAAATCCTTCTTCAACTTTGTAATCGTGTTGTACACACATAACTGCATATTTGTCATCTGCTTGATCAAACAATTCTTTAATGTCTGTTGTAAGAATCATATCACAATCCATAAACAATGCCCACCCATTAAAGTTAGCAAGTTCTGGAATAAGAAATCTAGTGAATGTAAATTCTGTTGATGCTAGTTTATCAACAGGGCGGGTATACCATCCTGCTTCTCTTAATTCGTTTTGTTTTAGCGGGTGTACTTCCGCATTAGGTTGTCTGCTTACAATACTGTGTTTGCATACCTGGTACGCAATATCTTCTCTAGTATCGTAGCCGACATATACTTTTAGTTCCATTGTTCCTCCAACATCCTTTTGGCTTTGCCGGTTCTTAGTTCGCTTACATGGTATTGACCATATGATAGATGGCAACCCCATTTAAATACTTCATCCGTGTCCGGATAATATGGTGTTTCTATTTTAGTTATGTCATTACAACCGATCGCAGCAGCAGCACTAGTAGGTGCTAAAGGAAACACCGGTATACCATGAAATACAGCTTCGACTGCTGCATTACTGTTATACGTAACTAAAGCAAATACATCCTTGTTTAATGCTTCTTCTAACGTATCAGTTAAACGATTAATTCTTAACTTATCTCTTTGCCTAACTTCGATTGGTCTGTCTGTATAACTCTTTAATGTGTTAACAGTTTTTGAAATCCAATCATCTAAATCCTGTCCGTAAAATTTCATAGGCTTTTCGTCAGGTGCAGCAATTAAAATTTTTCTGCCTCCCTTTTTCATTTTATTAATCTTTTTGTTAAACTGTTTAAATCTATCACTCGGCCTATCAATAATTTTTGAATGTTGAAGATCATTCTTTACAATTCTGTGCCAGTATTTCCATCCGTTAGGATTAGTAACCGAAGGTTCATTTCCAAAATATCCTGTGTCCATAAAGTAAAAGTTTCGATTGTCTTCCCAGCATCGATGTATAACTTTTTTCTTTAAAATTCCTCTTAAAACAATAGGATCTTCAGAAGCATCGTAATCAAAATCTGCACTGTCGATAGGATCTACTTTACATCCTCTGGCAAATTCGTTAATGTACGGGTCTTCTAATCCTTTGCTTAAAAAAATCCAATTACTCATTTTCTCTCAATATCTTCCTCGACACAATCTTCCCCGTATTGTATTTCAACAATACGTAATGGTGTATCGTGTTCGTTTGATAGTTGATGCCATTCGTTTACTGGAATATGTAAACTTTGGTGTTGTTCAAAAACACCTCTTAATTCATAATCGGTTGCTCGATTAATTGTGTAAACTGTTGCCGTTCCTTCCGCTACAAACCAGTGTTCACTACGCTTTTGATGTCTTTGCATAGATAACCTTTTACCTGGTTCTACAGTTAATTCTTTTACTTTGGTATGACTACCGTACTCATGAATCACTCTATAGTAACCCCATTCTCTTTTTGTTTTTGGTGCTTTCCATTCTTCAAGTATCCAACTACTCGAATTCATTTTGTTCTCACCACCAACACCAAATTTAAATCTTACATTTGGCTGGTCTTTGTAAAACTCCATTTCTGGAATATTTTCTGATGTTCGATCTCCACCGTTTGCAAAAATAATTTGGGTATTTGAAGATGTTGTTGCCATTGTTTTGTATATAGCGCCAGTAGCACTACCGTCACTGTCGTCAAATGAAATAACTTTGTCTACTACACTTAATTCTTTTATAATAGCGACTCTTTCTGCCATAGGCATAAAAGGACGACCTTTTTTATTAGTAAGCCATTCATCAGAATTTAAACCTACCCAAAGTTCGTCACCTAGTTTCTTCGCTGCTTTAAAATATTCGATATGCCCTGAATGTAATGGATCAAAACCTCCAGTAACTAATACAATTGTTTTCATGTTATAACCTTTGAAATGCTAGTAATATTTATGTGCGTAGTTAATGCGATAAATATTAAAATGGCAGGAAATTTCAAATGAAAATATTAATATGCGGGTTACCCGGAAGTGGAAAAACAACTTTGGCAAAACCATTTGCTGAATTAATAGGCGGAATACACATTAATGCTGATCAAGTTAGAGAGCATTATAAAGATTGGGATTTTAGTTTGGAAGGTAGAATTAGGCAAGCACAACGTATGCGTCATTTAGCAGATGGCATTGTTATGGCAGGTAAAATTGCTGTTGCAGATTTTGTTTGTCCTACGAAAGATGCAAGATCAGAGTTTGATGCAGATTATACAATCTGGATGGATACTATCAAAGAAGGTCGATATGATGATACTAATAAAATGTTTGTTCCATTAGAGAAAGGTGAATACAACTATCATGTTTCTCAATGGTTCGATGATACTCATCAACAACTATTAAAAGTAGTAACTAACTACATTAATAACAAAAATGGAAAACATACAGAGAGGTTATAATGTTTGATTTAAAAAAGCCTACAGTGCAGTTATTAGGAAGATGGCAGCCTTGGCATAAAGGACACACTGAATTATTTAGAAAGGCTCTAGCAAAAACAGGCCAAGTTTGTGTAATGGTCAGAGATGTACACGGTGTTGATGCTGGTATGGGAAATGATGACAATCCGTTCGAACATACCGAAGTTGTAATTAATATTCAAGCCGCATTACTTGCAGAAGGATATACACACGGTGTAGAATATATTCTAGTTCAAGTACCAAATATAGTTGATATTAGTTATGGAAGAGGAGTAGGTTATACATTTACTCAACACGATTTAGGTGAAGACATACATAATATCAGCGCAACAGACATACGTGCAGAAATGAGGTCTCAAGGCAAACTTTAATGGCAATACTTGTTAAAGAACCTAAAAGATTCACATACATACACATTCCTAAAACTGCTGGTACAAGTGTTACAAATGCGTTATTATCTATAGGTGGTGAACTAATTGGACGTAAACATTCTCCTAGATCTGTATTAAAAGAAGATTTAGGTTTTGTATTCACTATAGTTAGAAACCCGTGGGAAAGAATTGTTAGTGGTTGGACGCACGATAAAAAAGCATCATGGCGTAGCAAATATCCAATGCTAGAAAAAGAGTTTAACGATGGTATATATGAATATTTGGAAGTAAGAAAAACTTTAAAACATTCACAATTAAATTATATCAATAAAGATGATATGATTTTAAGATACGAAAATCTAAATGAAGATTGGCATCATCTACGAAATATCTTATTTGTTGAGATGCCAGACCTTCCTAGATTAGAAGTAGGATCACATAATCATTATAGAGATTATTATAATCAAAAAACTAAAGATTATGTTTACCAAAAATATAAAATTGAAATTGATACTTTAGGGTATGAATTTTAAAGTGTTGCATCATCAAGGCCTGCTGTTCTTAACTTAACAATGTTTGATAACTGCCATTGTTTAATGTCTAAGCCTTTAATAATACCTAACCACTTATTTCTTAACAAAGCAAATTCGTTGATAATTTTTTCAAAATCAACAACATCGGCTTCGCCGTCTACGAACTTCTCAGCATCTCTAGAACTTAATGCACGTTGATAGTTTTCAACATACTTTCTAAAGTGAGTAGAACGTAGTCGACGTAGCTCAATATTTAAATATTCAAGAATTGCTTCTATTTCTTGTAGTTGATTAAAACGAGTTTCAACAATAGCAGGCATTGTTGCAGAAGCTGTTTCAATTCTGCCTTTGATGCCTGTTTCTTTTTTTGCTTCTAATAGTTCCGATTCGTAATAAGCTACTGCGTCAGGAATATTAGAAATGTTCTTAGATACTTTATCGTACCAATTCATTAGTCCCACTCGTCATTATCATCAGGTTCATCATATGAGTCTTCATCGATAACATATTCAACTGCTTCGTCGAGATATGTGTCAATGCCAAATAACCCCTCAATAACTTGTTCGCTCACACCATAGTCTAACAGTGTATTAATATACTCTTTTGCTAAATCACGTTTTTTGTTTTCAGCAATATGTTCAGACATCATGTTCCAAATATCAGCGATTAAATCTTGATTCATATTCATTTATTCTCCACTAGTTGCTACTTCAGCCTCCTTGCTAGTTTCCTCAACAACTTCTTCTTGATCAATGAGTTCTGGTTTAGCATTAAGGTCTGAGATTATCATATCTAATTTATCTCCAACCCACGCTTTACGATACTCAATATGGTCATTGCCTGCAAGGTCAGTGTATTTAAGTCTATTGCCTTCTTTTTTCAAAATACCTTTACCTTCGAATAAATCAACCAGTCCTGAATAAGGATCCATTCCTGTTTCATATGGAATCTTAACCTGTACTGCTTCAAACGGTTTTGCGTAACGAGTTTTCATTACTTTACAAGCCGCTCTAATACCACGTACATCAGTTACTTTGTTACCGTCTTCATCTTCTTTCAGTTTCAATTTACGCATTGCTACTACAATTGAACTTGCATAGATAAAGCCTTGACCACCTGAGATTTTATCATCTGGATCAAACATATCTTGTGATGCATAAGTGTGATTAGTTGCTACAAGTCCTACATTATGTGAACCAAACATATTAACCGAATTACGAACAAGTGCTGTTAGTGCTTTAGGCTTACGACCCATATCACCTTTTAAATCACCCTTGTCAAACTGATCAACATCTGTTGGAGTCAGTAGCATACCTAGTGAATCAATTACAAACAATACTTTCGGACGATCTTCTTCTGCCATTTCTCTATACTCTTTCATAAATTCTGAAATAGTTTTAGCGACATCGTCGATCATACTCATGTTAAGTTTAAGTAATTTTTCTTCACTTGTATCAACATTAAGTGCCTGCAACCATTGTTCGTCAAGTGCGTTCTCTGAGTCAATAAGAACTACAAAGATACCTTGATCTTGTGCTGCTTTAACAATATTTGCTGAACAGAAGTATGATTTACCACTACCTGATTCACCTGCAAATACAGTTACCTTTCCTAACGGAACACCTTTGTGAAAATCTCCACTGATCAAATAATTGAGTGCATAGTTACCTGTGCTAACCCAATCAGTGGGATCATTAAAACCAATACCAAGTCCGTCAATACTTTTAGTAAGGCTTTTTCTAAATTTACTAATATCAAATGGTTTTGCCATGTTTATCTCCTTCCATATACTATAGGGAGTGACTAGCACTCCCTATGTATTTTTTATTAGCCTTGTTGTCTGTTACGAATCATTGCAAGAATATCTTGCGCTCTATTTGCGCTGTCATTACCTGCTGTAGATTCTTCAGCCGCTGGTGCTGCTGTTTCAGTTACTGGCTCTGCCGCTGGAGTTGGAGTTGCTGCTGCCGGTGCAGATGGTGCTGCCTTACTTGTTACATTCGGATCACCTGTCTGCTGTGACATACCTGCTGGACGGAAGTATTGTCCCCAACGTTCCATATCATATGCTTCACCGTCTACTGACGCTTCAAACATTTCTTTCATTACTTTAAGTTCAACTTCAGTTGGCTTCTTAGGTAAGAAGTCTGATAAGTTAAACAATCCATGACTATCAACTGCTGCTTGTTCTTCATCAGTTAATGATCTTTCTCTACGTGACCATTGTGATGTTGAGTAATCAGCATAGCCGCCTTTAGAAGTTTTCTTAATTCTAAAGTCTACGCCTTTTAGATAATCTGTTGGAAGTTCTTCCAACTCAGGATCCATTAAAGCACTTTTAATAATTTGGAAAATTTGTGGTCCAATAATAAAACGTCTAATTGGATTATCTGGGGTAGTTTCTTCGTTTAGTGGATCATCTGAAACAAAGCCTTGGAAAATGTATGAACGCTTTTTCCAATACTTACGGCCCATATCTTCTAGTGACTTGTCTTTAAACCAGCCACGTACTTCAGATAGGATCGGACAAGTAGTACCGTCATTGTACATTTCCACGCATGGAACCTGAACAATTGTTTGACGATTGTCTGACTCGCCTTTAACTCCCGCAAATGGAAGTTTGATCATTGCACGTTCAACCCAAAAGAATGTGTTGGCTGAGTTACCATCTGGTAAGAACCTTACCACGGCTTCTTTGCCTTCTTGCATATTCCAATGTGGGTAAACTGCGTTATCGCCGCCACCTGTGTTTCCAGATGTACGTGTTTGAGCTTCTTGAAGTTTAGCTCGGATTTCTGCTAATGTTGCCATTTTTGTAGCCTCCTTTGTTGCCTAATGTAAAAATGTCATTTATGCCTAATGCACAATATGTATTATGTGCTCTTTTATTTATCTTGTCAACAAGATTCTTAAATTTTTTTATTCCAAAGTTTTTAAGCGCAGCCGTTTTCTTCCATACAAGGCCAATCTGTGTCATCTGTGTCGACCTTACACGCTGCTAAAACTACAGGATCGTATGTTTCGCCTCTTTGCCATTCTATGTCATAACCTGCACAGCCTGACATAAGTGCAGCAATAAACATCATTCTACCTGTCATAGTCTGATCCTTTATTAAATGATTGTATGTCTATGCAGATTTCTAATTGTATGTTTGATAGTGTTTTAGGATCTTGATCGCAATGAATAGTACCGTGCTGTACACTTTCATGCATATCAGGTTCTTTACTTATAGGTCCATACCAAATTAAAAATGCAAATAAACCAATGATTAACAATAAACCCCAACCGCTTGGGTTTGGTGCTTTATCCATTTTTACTTCCTAAACGCAGTCGCCTATATCTAATAGTCTTAGATAGACTCCGCGATCATATTCATCTTTAGATAACCAATTTCCTTTACTAAAGACAGCAAGGTTACCATTTTGATCTAGTGCTTGTTGTCCTTCGAAAGGTTCAGGTATCTCCCTTACAACAACTTTCATAATAATTCCTTTTGAGAATGTTAACTAAAAATGCTCCGCTTTGTGAGCGGAGCATAGTTTTTACGCAAATAAAATTACTTGTTCATGATGTACATAGTAACTTCAAATCCAAAGCGCATTTCTTCTGCTACTGGCTTAGTCCACATAATGTGTCTCCTTTTCAGATTAAATTATGTAAACAGTTCATCGGAGATGCTGACCCAAAGTCCGATTTGAGTTCACCTAGAAAATAAAAGTGTAGTATTGCTACTACACTTCTATTTAACTCTATTATAAATGATTAATTAAAAAAATCAATAAAGAAAATCATTAAAACTGTATAAGTGATTTAATACGTTCTAATTCTTCTAGTTCTTCTGCGCCTTGTTCTTGGTGTGGAGCCATTCTTTCTACCATTTTACGAGCAATTGTTCCAGCCTGTTCACCAAACTTTTTGTCTACCATTACTGCAACGCCTTCTGGTCCTTTAGGGAATGTGCCTGAATTTGTATCATAAAACGAATGTACAAATTTTGCAACATCTTCTAGTGTATGTTCTTCACCGTCTGAAGTCTTAAACTTAGTGCCTTTCTTAGCACCCTGTGATTTTAGGTCCTGAACTTTTTTGCTAAATTCATTACCTTCGGGCATATCATCCTGTCCTACATACTTGTAGTTGCCTTTGTCATCAAAGTCGTTTTCAATTGTATCGATGGCAAATTTGATCTCCATCGGATCCGCTTTCTCGCCCTTGATTGCATTAATGACTTCTTGCTTGGACATCTTAAGTCCACTTTCCTTGTCACCGTCGTTGGTATAGTCTGAAATTAATTCATCAACACCAATCATTATGTCTGACATTCCGCCTTCTTTAGTAACGCCTTCTTCTGCATATGATTCTGCTTGATAACCTGCTTGTTCTAGAGCATCTAAAATTTTCTCTCTAGGAGTCATTGTATGAATTATAACGCCGCCTTGTTTGGCTTCGTCTGGTTCACAAGCAGCCTTAATACCTTTGCTTTGTAATTCTTTTTCCATTGATGCACAAGCCTTTTCATCAATGCCTCTATCTTCGTCATAGTCTCCGTCAACATAAATTGCATGAGCATATGGCTCTGATTGCCCTTCATATCCTGATGCTTCTTGTTGTGGTTCAACTTCATCTGCACCAACTGCTGGTTCATCAGTCATATCACCGAAATCTAATTCTTCAGCAACTTCAGGTGCATTTTCATCAATCCATGCTTTAACTAAAGATCTAATATCTGCGTTAGCATCTTCTGAAGCTTTCTTTTTAATGTCTTGCTCTAATTTTGGATCTTCAATAATGCCTTCTAAACTTTGAATAGCATTAGTACCATCTACGCCTGCTTGGAATTCTTGACCCACTAGTTCATTTAATTTTTTAATCATGTCAGCCTTTTCTTCATCGTCTGCCATTACTAATGGTGATTCTTCGCCTAGTGCAGTTGCCCAGTTTTCAAATTTATCAAAAATATCTGATTTTAATTGTTCTTCTGTTTGAGGTGCTTCAACATCCTTTGTCATTTCGACTATGTCGTCGTAGCCTACTGTTTCTTCTTCTTTCATCAATCTATATAAAACTGGAAAGACTTCTGCAATATCCTCTTTGAAATTTTTAACTGTAAATTTTTCTTTAAATTGTTCCATTACATCATCAGGTACTTCATAACCTTGTTGTGCTGCAAAGGATTCTCTATATGATTCGTAATGTGCCTGTTTCGCTAATTTAGCAACTGTTTCTCTTAGATTATCAAGTTGCATTTTACTACGCTCAACGATTGAATTTGTGTCGGAGTTCATTAAATCGTTTCTTACTACGTAATTTGTAAAACTTTTTAGTTGAGCAATTTCTTCACTCATCTTGATAATACTTTCACCAATTTCATCGTATGGTAATCCACCATTAGCAACGTGACGTTGCATAGCACGAGCTCCTGCTAAATGGATAAATGGATATTTAAATCTTTCACCTGATGAATTTTCTACAAACAACGCAGCGATATTTCTTGATCTATCTCCTGGTCTTTGTTCATGATCATCAGCTAATGTTTTGCTGTGTTTAATAATTAATCTTGTATCTTCTAGTTTTTGGAAACTTTGCTTCTTCGTTCCATAAAGTGAGCTCTCATTCATTACGTTTTCTCCGACAGGCTTAGTAATTGTATCATTGTCTGCTTTAGGTGTTGCATACTGACTTAGGAAACTGTAGTCTCTTTTGTCTAGATTGTCTTTTGTAATATCTCTAGTATCAAATGCTAGTAATCTAAGTTTTGCAAATTGACGAAGTTCTCTTAAAAATTTATACCACCCTGTTTTTTGTTTATCGTCCATACCTTCAGTAATACCACTTGAAAAGTATACTTTCATTGAATTAGGCTCAGCTAGGCTAATGCTAACATGACCTAATCTTTTGTCATTTTCTACATAATCAAAGTCAAAAAATCTAGCGTCTTCAGGGTTAATTGTAATCGCGCCAGCTGCTTCACCTAACTTTAAGCCAGTGAATCTACTTCTAATTTTGTAGAACAAGTCTGTTGATATATTACCGGTTGCATCCATAGTAATGTATTTATCAATATCCTCCGCTAACGAAGATCGGCATTGGGAACTGATCTTCAGTCAATCTTTCAGTCAATCTTTCGTATATTTTTGGATCCCAATCTGCTAATAGATTAGCCATTCGTACAATTAACAATACAGCTGACACTAAATCGTCGTGTTCACCGCTTTTGGCAGCATACCCTGTACCGTGCGATACAAATGTTTTAAGTTCTGATATAAGCGGTTTGCTGTATATTGTAAGTTTATTCTTTTCAAGTAGATTTTTAAATGAACTACACGCTGTAATTTTTGTTTTATGTGTGGTGTTAAACCCTTTTCTATAACGTCTTACGTGTCCTTTTCTAATAGGCTCACTTAAAAACAATCCTGCGAAGTTTTCTTCACCAATATCTTTAATTACAACAAGTGCTGCTTCGCCTAGTGTATTGTTTTCAACACTATAGTAAATAACAGGATTGTCGTTGCCTTTTTCTCTCATTTGTTCAGAGATATATTGACAAAGATCTTTTAAAATTCTAATTTGTCCTTGTACAGGAGTTGTATTATGACGCCATTCTGCTACTTGAGTTAGACTAGGCATTTCAAATACTTGAATAGCAGCATAGTCACCACCTGTGCCTAAACTAGGATCTAAACTAATAAGATATGTTGCTCTTGGATTAATATCTTTATACCAACGTGTTTGACCCATCGACATTACAGGTTCAACACCTTCAAGCTCTGCTAGTTTAACTGAATTAATAAGTGTTTCATCAAAGATCAAGAACTCACAATCAAATTCTCGGCGGAATCTTTCTTCACCAATCTTGGCTTTTTCTTCTGCCGCCCATGCGTCATCTCTATCTGGATGTTCTTCCCAATGTGCAAAGTAAGGAAAGAAACCGTTAGTTCCTACCTTTTGATCGTTGCCATACTCGTCGAATTTTTTATTTGCTTCTGTCCATATCATAGCAAATTGATCTTCATCTGAGTTTGGTGTTGAAGTTACAATTGCCTTACCGCCTGTTGATAGTGTAGGTGAAAGCGCAGTCCAAAACTCTCGAGCTTTTTCAGGAGGTTGCACAAACGCAAACTCGTCACAGTATATTAATGAAAGTGATTTACCACGTCCAGTATCTTCTGTTGTAGTAGTTGCTTGTATTCTACTACCGTTATCAAATTCAATAGTGTTTCTGTTATAGGTATAGATACCTGCACGAATAAAGTCAGGTAAGTTTTCATAACCGAATCTATATCTGTTCATGATATCCTGCGCACCTGTATATTTGTGTGCAGCAATTAGTACTTGTGCTTCTGGTGTAAACATACAATACCATAATAGATATGCCGCAGCACAAGTTGTTTTACCCATCTGTCTAGGTAACATTGCTACAGTATATCTGTAATCGTGATATGCTCTTAATAATTCTTCTTGATAACCGTAAGGAGCAAATTTCATTGAACCTTTAGTTGGGTGCTGGATCTTAATAAAGTTTTTAGCAAAGTATAATGGACCGTCAACAGGATCCATACACTTTTCTAAGTGATTTAATTCATCAATTGTGTATTTTATCTTACTATGGGCCTTCTTAATTTGAACGCCGTCTAAACTCTTTGCCATACTAGTATTTACTCAAAAAAATAGGGCCTTGCGGCCCTATTGAATAACATAATGAAGCGTTATTATGCTAATTGGAAAGTTGTTTTAACAGTACAAGTAACAGCAGTCATATCAAAGTTGTTGTTACCGTATGTAGCACCTAATGCTTGAATCTCGTCTTCAATTTGTTCAACAAGTGTTTCAGCGCCTGCTCCGTCCCAATCTAATGAATCGTTTGGAGTTTCAACTGCGAAACACATTTGAGTGTTTGTGTCAAATAAAGCACCACGAATAACAATAGTAGCATACTTGCCGATAATTTCAACCACTGCTTGAATTGCTTCGTTAGCACCTGTTTCAGCATTTGCTGCTGCAACGAAGTCAACGGTAAACATTGTTAAATCTTTGTTACCCATGTAATCAACTGTTGTTACATCTTCAACACTATTACGATTTGCAGCAACTAGTACTGAGCTACCGCCACCGATTGTTGCTGTTAATAAGTCTGCCATTATTTCGCTCCTTTAGTTTCTGCTAATGCTTTTTGTAATTCTGATCTAATTTGATCAACTAGACTAACTTCTTCTTTTACTTTTTGCATTGGATTGTCAGCACCAGCGACTTTAGGATGTGTATCTTTACGTCTGTTCATACCGCCTGACATTTTGTTAACCATGTAGTCGATATCTTTTTCATCTTCATCTGGTTCGTTAGCCCATGCTTCGTCTTTTTCTTTTTCATCTTCATCATCTTTTTCCATGTCATGGTCATCCATGTCATGGTCACCGTCGTCATCTCTGTCAACAGTTTTATGAAGTTTTTCTTCTTCGTCGTGATCTTTTTCGTGAGCGTCTAACTTTCCGTCATCGTCGTAATCGTTATCATCTCCCTTATCACCAAGTGCTTTGATATCAATCATATCTTTTTCGCCACCTGGCATATCATCATTATCGCCATCGAAGTCTGGAATTAATTTATTAATTGGTTTAATAGCGATTGGCATTGGCGCTGATGGCATTGGTTCTGGAACCTTTGGCATCATGTCTGGATTTACTTTTTGAAAAAGTTTCATCGCATCTGCAATAGCATCACCTTCAGCAGAAATAGTTAAATTCATTCTTGGCTTTTCTTCTGGTTTAGGTGGCATAGTAGGTGCCATTGGTGCTGGCATTGGATCGCCGCAAGCCTCATCTGTTGGAACATCTACTCTTGCTGTGTCAAGTTCCTGCATTTTGGCCACTAATTCTTGAAAGTTCATATTAGTTACTCCCTACAGGACTTTTTACGCCTGCTTTATCTGCTTTAATCTTAGGAACATCTTGATAAACATCAGCTTTTAATTTGTCAGTCCCTAACTCTTTACGTCTTTCTTTTGATTCCTTAGAAAGACTCTTTAAAAAATCTTTGTTGAAGTCGTCACCGAAGTAATCTTTATGCTTAGGCTTTAATGCTTCTTTATATTGATTATCGTGTAAAAGAGCACCTGTCATTTTGCTATCACCAACTGCTTGATCTTCTTCGCTAGGACTTGCGCTATTACGTACTTTGTAATAACCTGAATCGCAACATCCCATTTCGAAGATTTCTTTTTCAATTTCAGTTGTTGTTAATGGATACTCAGTTACAACATTAAAAGTATGAACTTCCACATTTTTAAGCGTAGGAAATTCCATAGGTGATTCTGTAACTGGCGTTGTTTTCATTTTTTCAAAATTAACAACACTTCTGCTTTCCAGTCTTGCTTTTAATTCGTCAGCAAAACTTTCTGGCACGTCGCCAGCAATCTTCACATTAAAACTATATGTTTTCTTGCTTTCAGCTAGATATTCTTTAAACGTCTTCATATGTATATTTATTCCTTTTCGCTCAATTTCTTGATTAATTCATTGCGATCAAGCATAACATACCCTTTTCCGTCCAAAATATCGTCTTGATCACCGCTGTCTTTATCTATTTTAAGTTTTTTTAATTGTAAATCAACAGCTTTTAACTTCTTATCTACCTTAGCTGCTTTTGCTTCTATAGCATTTTTCATCATACTACTAGCAACTTCAAATATTCTACCACTGTATCTTACTTCTACGTTCATACCTAAATCCATTAAATCGTCATATGCTTTTTCTGCTTTTGTAGACAAATGATCTAGCTCTTCTTCTCCTAAAGAATCAAGTTCTTTAACTTGTGGTAAATCTCTTGTAATTTCTGCAACTTTGTTATAACTGTCTTCGGCGTTTTTAACAACTTTATGATTTTCTTCGACAGCCATAGGATCAACAACAATTTCAGTAGCTGTTTCTACTGCTTGTTCTTTATCTTCTAAATTAAACAGTTCTTCTAATTTCTTTGTCATAATACTACTTATCTACGTTTGGTACCTTGATAAAAAATATCTTCTTCACTAACAACTCTAAATCTAACACCTTGTTGTTTACACCATTTATTAGCAGCTTCCCACTTTGCCATATTTTTTACATATTGTTCTTGATTGTATCTGCTCTTTCCAACATTTTCTCTTAGTGTCTGATTCTTAGGTTTTACTTCAACTACTTCTGCGTGTTTCTTTCCATTTTTATCATTATACACTATAAAGAAATCAGGAACATAAATTGTATACTTTCCTGTTAGCGGATCTCTGTAAGGAATCTTAATACTTTCACTAGCCCATTGAGAAACGCCAGGGTGCTCGTCTAGTAATCTCATAAAAACAGTTTCCCAACTTGATCTTGCAAGAGGTCTTCTAGTCCCGACATACTTCTCGGGGTTCTTCATGGTAAATCTTCCTTGTGCAAACTTTGGCATTACGCCCTCACGTTTCTTTGTTTGCTCACATCAGATAAGGCTTCTCTGAATCCTAAAGTAGAAATACTAGATCTATTATTGTTTAAAATTTCTGCAACCAAAGCACTTAAATTTAAATTGTCAAATCCTTTAATCTCATCTAAGATTTTAAAGATAGGTACTTCTTCGTACTTTGCTTGTTTTAATAAAACTGATGCTGCTGTTGTTGCTGCTGCTCTTTGAAAACCATTCTTTTCAAAAAAGTTTACCGCTGCATCGACTTCAGTAGGATTATATGATATAGGATCTTCACCATATGTATCAAAAAATAATCTAGATCTTGCAGCACTGTCTTGTACTTGTTTAGCTGGAAGATTTGAAGTTGTGTTTACTGGCATATTTTATAATCCTTCTGGCACCATATTTTTCGGCGATGCATTTGTGCCTTCGTCGCCTGTATTATTCTTAGGAGTAATAATACCTGCAATGCCGCTTACTGTATTAGCAATTTTTTGTGTACCTGCTGGACTTGTTAGAATATTAATTGCTTCTTGTTTAAGACTTTCTTTCGATAGTCCTTTAATATTTCTTGCTGTATTAATTGCACCGATTGCTGTAGATAAAAATCCTGCTGGAGAATTAAATGCTGTTCCGTCACCAATTGCACCAAACACCTGTTCTAATCCATCAAGCACACCACCTTCTCCAACGAGGTTACTCACGCCGCCACCCGCAACACTTAATGGTGAAGGTGTATTGTCGTAGTGTAGTGTAGCAAACCCTTTAGGATTGCCTTCGCTTACTGTTCCTGCTGTGTATTGAACTGCTTCATATTGCAATGTCATTTGACTTTCTGCTGGCTCACTTGATGCAGTATAATCCATACTACCGTGAGACCAAGAAGTAATTTTAGGATTAACTAAAGTATAACCTATAAATCTTCTTCTACCCATAGTATAAATTGTTACGCTTTTAAACAACGGTGCAGTAACGTTATTGTCTAAGCCATATCTAAAATGTAAATTTTCTGTTGTTTGTCTGTATGCATTACTTTCCCATGCAGCATTAGGCAATGCTCTATCTTTAATATAGTATCCATAATATATTGCCCATAACGCTGACACTACACCTTGATTATCATCGTGGAATGTTAAGTTAACAGGATCATAGCTAATCATTTTATAAAGAATACGTTTTCTGTTATACTGATTTAAAGTTTCAGTTTCAAATGTAAACTTAGGTAAGTCTGCGGTTTTAACTAGCAGGCCAAATTCTTCACTATGTTTTTGTGAAAAGTTTGCAGCACCGTGTGCTGACTTATCTATTTCAAATCTAACATAATAGTTAAATTTAGTTTTAGGGGCTAATCTATATCCGTCGTCAAGGAATAGTCTTGTAGCGTGTTGATAGTTCCCTACAAGTCCTTTAGGATTTGTTAACCCTGAAAAAACATCTGTTAAAAATCTTGTAAATTTGTTGGCCATACTATTATTTAGCCATAAAAAAAGCCCGGAAAAAATCCGGGCTTTTTAATTCTATTACTAGTACTAGTATTAGCCTTGAGCAGCAGTAGCACCAGTTGTTGCTTCGCCGAGTGTTCTTTCGACAGCAGCACCAATACCAACTCCAACTCCTTGCTCTCCAGCACCCCATTGTACCATGTTATCAAAGCGGATTGTTAGTGCAACCTGCATTGGTTCATTAGTACCATAGTTTGCATCTCCGTAATCAACGTTAGTTAGGAAACAACCGTACATTACTTGAGTTTCAAGTACGTTTACACCTGATGGGTTGTTACCATTACCACCGTCTAATACTTCGATCTTAGTAGTAAATTTGTAGTCAATACCTGATCTTGCAGAAGCCTGTTCAACAAAGTCAAATTGTTTCTGTACCTGTTGACCTACAAGTTTCTGTACTTCTCCACTTGCATCGTCACGTAAGTTTAGAGCTAATGTCTCAAATGTATACTTACCTGCAAGGTATACACGTGAGTTGTAAATCTCTAACGGCATTTCTTCAAAACCAACTTTTGGTCTTGAAACATCAACAACTTGTTTTGTTAACTCAGTTGCAGCAGTAACTCCAAATCCTAATAAAGTAACGCGGAAGCGATACTTTAATTTAGGCATCAAGAGCACTTGGTTGCCTGCGTCTGTTGGTACTGAGAAGTTATTAAGTGATGTAATAGGCATGATTAAATTTCTCCTGTGTTCTTGACACGCAATGGAATGTAGATGAATTCAATCGCCTTAACTGGTTCAATCGCAATATCAACATATAGTTCGTTGCGGTCGATTCTAGCAGGAGTATTATTTGTTTCATCACACACTACCGCGAAATCATACAGAGCTCTCAAACCAACCAACTCAAGTAGTAATGATTCTACCGCTTGTTTGATTTCGTCTCTTGTGATTTTATCATTTGGTTCAAAAATGTAAGGACGAGCCAATTTATTAAGCTGACTACGTAAGTACACTACCAAACGTGCTACGTTAATTCTATCTAGTGCAGAAGCATTTCTACCTCTAGTTTTCTGACCGTAGTTAACTAAACCAACACCATTAAAGAATGTAATTGGATTAATCTTTAGGTCATATAACGTATCTCTTTGTCCTTCATTAAGTGCAACAGTTTGGAATTCGCCAGTTGCAGCATCAATGTATCCTACTGCTGTAGCGTTTGAAATTCCACCACGTCTTGTACCTGCTGGTGCAAACCATGGATAAGCAACTTGGTCACTTAGTGCAACTGTTCTCATCATCATGTGTGTAGCAGGAACAACTGCGTTTGCTCCACCTAAATCAGTTGTAAATCCGTTTGGATAAAACACTGCCAAGTATTCGTCGAATGTAACAAGACCATCGTCACTGTTATCTACAACAAGGTTAGCATTTGAACCGTAGTTGGTCAATGAAGTAGCATTTGCTGGAAGTCTTAAAGGTGTGTCACCTAATACAAATGCTGTTAAACCTCTGTCAATGTTTAGGTTAACAAGGTTTGACATTACTTCAGTGTATCCTGGAGCAGCAATAATGTTGAAGTTTCTACGTTCTTCATCTCTAATCTGCTCACTTGTATCAATTACAGATTTCATAGCCTGTACTACAACCATACGCTGTGCTTTACGTCCGAAGCTACCTGAACCATCTTCTTGGTTGCCTGACTGTGTTACCCAACGATCAGTTGCATAACCACTCATTGCTTCGTCGCCGTTGCGTGGGTTGTCTGCTGTTACATCAATGTAGTTGTTAGCATAACGTTTAACGTTACCGCCACTTCTACGTAAGTTCCATAACAACATTCCTTTCGGATATAGTGCTGGATCTGGAGCATCTGGGTCTAGGTAATTGTTTGTAAGCAAGTCTTTGATAGTTGCCTCTGTATTACCTGTTGCACCTGATAAACCATAACGTGCATCAGCAAAAAGAACGCCTTCTTCTGTTGTTTGATCAGTTTTATCTAACTGTACCCATTCTAGTAATAAACCATTCCAACGATAAATTGTTGGGAAGTTTTCTAGATCAGCTGTTGAAATCCAAAGATCTCCATCAACTAGTGCAGTACCGTCGCTTTGTCCTGTTGTAGCACTTGGTGCTGTTGCAGAAACAATTGGACCTGCTGGACTTGCACTTGCGTAAACATTATGATATCCAACCCAATCACTGCCATTATGTACCATAATGTCAACTTCACTAAATTCTGGGTTGTACCATAATTGTCCATCAGCTGGTTCATTTTCTGGATTATTTGAACTTGCTTTAAAGTCTGCTGCTGCAAGTGGTTGCCAGTTAGAAGCAACATAATCTTCATCTGCACCTGATGGAGCAGTGTAGAAGTTAGATGTTCCAATTAAAGTATTAATACTAAATGGTGTAAACACTCCACCGATTGGTGTGTTTGTACCGTCAGTAATTCTAAAGTCGCCGCCTAAGTTGTGTGAAATAACAACTTCGTTGTCAGCTGTAATAGAAGCTTGAATGTTTGTAAATCCTGCGGAGTTAACAGCATTTGCCATTAATTCAGCATCATCTGCATTACCAGCAGCAGTAAAGGATACTTCAACACCTGCGTTTAGTGTTGCTGAAGTTTTTACTGATTCAGCAATTGTAAAAGTGTTTGATCCTACTGTAAATGAGCTACTTGTAATTTCATCTGAAGTAATTGATGTTGCTTCAGTTGCATTACGTCTCCACACTCTAAACGTTGCTGTTGCAGGAGTTGTATCATTGTTGCTGTTTTCGTTTGCATTTGATTGTACAAACAATGTATCAGCTGCAATGTTAACACCGCCACCGCTTCTATCTAATGTGTAAGTTGCTGTGCTACCGTTAGCATAAATCGGAGCATCAACTGCGCCCCATGATTTAGTAGCACTTGACCACTGATATGCTCTCCATCTTGCACCATTGTTAGGTTCTGTAGTTTTAATCCATACAGAGCCTGTTGGGCGTGGTTCGCTATCATCTACTTTCCATTCTGGAACAGATGTGTGTGCTGACTGTTGCAATGCTGGACCATAGTATGTTGCTTTTGCAATACCTAGTGCATCAAAGTCCATGTTTGGTAAAGTATTACCGTCACCAATAACAATTGCATTAGCAAGTGAACTATCACCTACTGCATCGTCTAATGTGCCATCGCTGTAAAGATAAAGTTTACCGCTAACGTTTCTAGCAACAACACCTTGTGTTGCTGTAATAGCACCGTTAATTGCTGTAACTAAGTCATCTAATGTACCTGTTACTTCAAAGTCTGTTCCGTTAATTGTAAAGTGGCCTGATGTTGCTGTAAATGTTGAGCCTTGTACTGTTGGATTACTAGCAGTCCAATCGTTACTACCTACTAATACCCAACTTCCTGAAGTTACTGTTGAACCGTTACCAGATGATTTATAGTAAATTCTAGCTGTTTCTTTTGAAGCAGTAAATGATCCACTTCCGTCAACAGTTTCAAAAACTACTGCATATTCGCCGATTGCACCAACTGACCCTTTTGGCACTCCGTTGTCAATTTTGGTTGTATCGTCATCTGTTAAAACTATTGGTGTTTTTGCAGCAAACTTTTGTCCACCGCTTGTTGTTACTGCTGCACCGTTCCATTCTTGAATACCGAATGTAGTGCCTCTAGTATCAATCCACCAAGTTCCATTGTCAGGATCCGCTCCCGGAGCCTCTGATGTACCTGCTAGTTGTGATAAGTCTACATCGGCTCTAGTTACAAACGCTGCGTTAGAAACACCTAGCAAACTATATGCTGCTAGAAGTCCGTATTCATTTAATTCGCTACCGTGAATCGGTGTATTACTTGCTGTCTTTTCAAAGTTTGGTACTCCAAAAAGATCTACTAATTCTTTCTGTGAAGTTACTTTAAATGCTGATCCAGCATTTGCTTTAGTTGTTGCCGCTGCTGTGCCTGTGCCTGCGGCGTTTTGTTTATCTTGTGCAGTTGCTACAATAATAAGTGGAGTTGTCCCTGGTTCTGCCGGGGTATAAAAACTCTCATCAATTACCGTAACTTCTACTCCTGGTGATTGTAGTGCCATTCTAATCTCTCCTGGTAATGTTAAAAGTTCATTACGTAACTTATGCTAATGTATTTAGCGTAATCTTTTAAAAATGGTGCTTTAAGGTGCATATATAAAGGGATTGAAAAGGTGTAAATAACATTATGAGACCACTATGTAAAGGGTGCAATAAACGCCCACGTGCAGTTAATTATAAGAAAGGTACTAAAACGTACTATCGCAAACTATGCGAAGGATGTTTAAAGTACGGCACTAACTATGGTATCACTATGTGGGAACAGTCAGGGTACAAGAAGAAGAAATCTTGCGACAAGTGCGGTTTTAAATCAACACACGATGACATATTCAAGGTATTCCATGTAGATGGAAACTTGAACAATTGTAGACCAACTAATTTAAAAACAGTGTGCTCGAACTGTGCTGTAATAATATCAAAAGAAAATGTTACTTGGAAGCAAGGGGATCTTGTAGCAGATTTTTAACCTTATCGTACATCTCTTGAATAGTTCCGTCATTGTCTATTTCATGATCAAACTCAGTACCTACCCAAGCCCATTCTGAAGCATGGATTCCGAGTTGCTTCATAGCATTCATTGAAACATTAATACCAGCATTCGCTCTTTTAGCATCTTCGTACCAAGGAGGAAGATCACCTCTTTTAACCCAAATTATAGTGCCGCCGGCTTGTTTAATACTCTTAATTTCGTTAGGAAATCTACAGTCGGAGATTACAATGTTATCTTCGCTTTTTCGTAATTTGTTTTCTAAACTAGCAATCCAAATATCATCATGAAAGTTTTTACGTGCTACTTCTGTACCCCAATACTGCAATACCCATCTCGGTGTAAGTGTAGGCATATGTAATCTATCTGCCCACCATTTGTCTACCTTTTCACGCCAAGCTCTTGCTTCTTTTGAACGTCCTTCTAATAGATCTCTATCCCAACCAAATACAGCCGCCACTGCATCTTTAAGAGTATTGGCATAGCTCTCTCGTCTAAACTCGTGGAAATTAACAAGATAGTCCGCAACTGTATCTTTGCCAGAACCGATAAATCCACAAACACCGATAATCATAATAAAACTCTCCTTAGTATGAGTATTATTATAACTGCTTATTTGCTAAATGTCAAGTGTTAATAATAAGGTTTTGGCTGACCAGCTTTGCCCGTATTGAGTTTACGAGCCAATACACTTGCTGTATTGATTGCTTTTGTACGCTGTTGACGTCTTGCTTGTGTAGGTGCTGTTCTAGCACGAGTACGCTTCATACGTTGTGCTTTAGCAACATCGTATTGCTGTACACATTTGGAAGGATGACTTACTTGTCTACCTGCTCTTGGTCCTGTTGAACAACGAAAACGCAGTTTGGTTTGTCCGCCACGCTGATTGTGTTTACCAACACCCCAAACCATTTTAGCGACTTCGGTGTACATTTGTTCATGTTCTTCTGTGATGAAATCTGATGCTTTCATTATCCAATAATCCAACTGTATCCTTGGCCGCCTGGAACTTGTGTTACCAATTCGGCTGTTAATCTATCAATATCTGCAAATCCTTCTTGTTTCATAGAAGCACCATTAAGAGCTGTGCCTCCTTGTGGACCTGCAATACTTGCAAACTTTTCTCTTGCTTGTCCTAACATAACTTTACAGTTTGCAAGAGTATAATCTCTAACCCACTGACTTGCATATACATCTTGTAAAATAACAAAGTCGGGTTTATTGTTGTAGCACCAAAGCAATACATTTTCATCTGCTCTCGGTCTCTGCATAATTGTTAATTTTTTGCTTTGCGGATGCCATGTAAAGTTGATAAATGAACCAAACATCTTTCCAACAAGTTCTTGATATTGTGCAAACAATTCATATGTTGCTAGTCCGCCCATATTAGTGGAACTTAACAAATAGGTATTTGTGTAAGCGAGGTTAAATGGTTCAAACACTGTACCACCGGTTCCGCCGCCTGTGCGTGACCCTACAGATCTTCTATAAATCTGTCTAACTTGCTGTATTTCGTCTGGTAAGATATATTCGTTTTTGTCTACTTCTAATGCAAGAGTAATATAACTTTCTTCGACAGCATTGTCGGATCTTTGCTTAAAAACTCCAAGTGCTTTAGATAATGCAGTTTCGTAGTGTATAGGATCGAGCTCAACGTCGATCATGCCATCGCCGAGAAACGCTTTACAATAATCAAAAACTTTCTGTTTTTCTTGTTCAATTTGGCTCATATAACTATTTATGCCTTAAGCTAGAAACGGTAAATAAGTATACTATGCCAAGATTAAGTTTATATCGTCCAGAAAAGGGCAAAGATTACAGTTTCATTGACAAAACTATTTGGGAAATGTTCCAGGTGGGTGGTACTGATATCTACCTACACAAATACCTAGGGTCAGGTGCTGCAATACAGGGTGATACACCTAGTACACCTGCATATTCTACTTTAGATCCTACGAATATACAAGATATGCTATTTCTGGAAAACAGAGACAGAAAATATGACTCTGATGTCCATGTTATGCGTGGTGTTTACAATGTTCAAGATATAGATTTCAATCTTAGTCAATTTGGTTTATTTCTACAAAACGATGTATTGTTTATTACCTTTCATATTAACGATACTATTGAGCGTTTAGGAAGAAGAATTATATCAGGCGATGTTATAGAATTGCCTCACTTAAAAGATTACAATGCAACAAACAATTTACAATTTGCTTTAAAAAGATTTTATGTTGTAGAAGATGTTAACAGAGCAGCAGAAGGTTTTTCAGTAACTTGGTATCCTCATTTATATCGTGCAAAATGTAAACCACTAGTTGATTCACAAGAATTCAAAGATATACTTGATCAAATTGCTAATCAAGAAGGTTTCAAAGGCGAGTTCAATCAAGGCAACACATACTATCCGGGAGATGTTGTTTCATATAACAATGAGAAGTACGAAGCAACTTGCGAGACAACAGATGCTCCTCCAGGAGAATGTTGGAAACTTGCTGACACACTTAAAGACATCATGTCTACATACGAAAAAGAAATGCAAATTACACAGGCAGTTCTTGATCAAGCAGAAGCCGATACACCTCAAAGTGGATATGATACAACTAAACTGTTTACGCTACAAAGAACAGAAGATGGCAAACCTGAATTAGTATCAGCAGATGATACTATTAATGATGCAGATATTGATACAATCACTGCTGATACGGTATATGCTAATGCTGAAGCTAATGGATATGCAGGTTACATACTAGGCGACGGACTTCCACCTAATGGTGCTCCGTTTACACAAGGCATAGCGTTCCCATTGGGAGCATCAGAAGGGCAGTATCATCTTAGAACTGATTATAAACCAACAAGATTGTTTATCTATAGAAAAAATAGATGGGCTAAAGTAGAGGATGATGTGAGAACAAATATTACAAATCTAAGTGACAACGATGTTGCAGTAGGTGCTGACTTCGCAGGAAAAGTTACTAGAGAAACACAAAAAACTTCGTTTATTAATAACAACAACGAACAGGTCATCGACGGACAAACTGTTAAAGAAAAACAAAGTCTATCTAAAGCACTTAGACCGGAGGCAGATAATTAATGCGTATTGAAGAAATATTTGGTTTTACAACTAGTCGTCCAAAAAAAGTTTCGATAAAAAGACGTCCACAAAAAGACGATGACGAACCTCTTGCAATTAAATTACAGCAAAGAAGAGCCGCTGCGGCAAAAGGTGATAAAACAGCGTTTACACACGATTTCAAAAAGGCAAGTAAGTAATGGATTTTTTCTACGACGGACAGCTTAGAAGATACGTAACACAGTTTATGAGAATATTCATAGGCTTTAAGTATCAAGCCGGTAATGGTGATCAACAGACTATTCCTGTTATGTATGGTGATCTAACAAGACAGGTAGCAAATATTATCCGTGAAAATTCAGAAAACAAAATGCCTACAGTTCCAAGAATGGCTTGTTATATTACAGGCCTAACTATGGACACAACAAGATTAACTGATCCCACTTTTGTTAGTAAGGTAAACATACGTGAAAGAAAATATACAGTAGACGAAAGTGGAAATAGAACTTATACAGGTGCACCAGGTAAAAACGTAACAGTTGAAAGATTGATGCCAACACCATATAAGCTCACAGTAAGAGCTGATTTATGGACATCTAATACAGATCAAAAATTACAAATACTAGAACAAATTATGGTGTTGTTTAATCCTGCCTTTGAAATACAAACAAATGACAACTATATAGACTGGACTAGTTTGAGTGTTGTTTACCTAACAGGAACAAACTTTACATCTAGATCTATTCCAGCAGGAGCAGATTCAGATATTGATATTTGTAGTTTAGACTTTGAAATACCAGTATGGATTTCGCCTCCAGCTAAAGTTAAAAAATTAGGAATTGTAAGAAGTATTATTGCTAATATCTTTACTGAAGAAGGCAATGTAAAAGATCTTTCGCAATTAGTATTCAACAGTTCAAATCCAAATGCTGTTGCATACGTAAATGCAAGATATCCTGTGTTATTGTTCAAAGCAAATAATGGTCAAGATTATGATTATGAATTAACAATATTAGATCAAACTGCTGCTATACAATCATTAGGATTAGATGTTAAAGAATTTTCAGACGGTAAAAAACTTGACTGGAACGGTGTAACAGCTATGCTTGGCGGATTTACAACAGGCACAAGTATGGTACATTTCAGACAACCTAACGGAAATGAAATTTCAGGAACGTGTGCAATACACCCAACAGATCCTTTCATAATGTTAGTAAGTATGGACCAAGATTCATTACCTGCAAACACAGCAATAGCTTCATCGAATAGATCAGCAAGTAGTCTAACTACAATAGATGCTGTTATTGATCCTACTACATTTAATCCTATCGAAGCATGGGGAGGTTTAAGTAGTATTCCATTAGGAACTCGTTATCTATTACTAGAAGAAATTGGATACGAAGGAAATGTTGACGGAGCGGAAGCATGGAAGGGCAGTGATGGTTCTAGTCAAACATCTTATAAATTAAAACAAAACAGCATTGTTGAATGGGACGGATCTTCGTGGGAAACTGTAATGGATCCTGATACTTCTGTTTCGATCATCTACATAACCAATCTTAAAACTGGCATCCAATATAAATGGGATGGCATCCAATGGCTCAAATCATTCGAAGGAGAGTATGCCCCAGGTTTTTGGAGATTTGATCCAGAAGGCGCATAAGTAGTTTTATGCAAAAACGTGCAGGTTTGTTATATCTATCAGCTGATACTCGACGAGTCCTTCTTATTTTAGAAAATGAGAAATGGACTGTTCCTACATTTGTCAGATCAGAAAATGTATTAGAAGATTCAAAAAATTTACAAGAATCTTTTGCAAAAGGTAAAATTCTTCCTATTGAATTATATCTATCCAAAGATCAAGGATTTGAATATAGCACCTATATTTGCTTAGTACACGAAGAATTTCTACCTACAGATGTTTATACATTTTGTTGGGCTACATTAGAATATCTACCCAAGAATATTCATGTAGGTTTAAAGAACACATTAAATAATAATCTAATAAGAACAAAGATAGAAACAGTTTTGGAGTTAGAAAATGCATCGTTTACTTGATCAACCAAGAGTTAAAGAAGAACTTGCTAGTTTTAGAGAAAGAATCGAAAACGTTAAGAGCGAGTCGTTAAAACAAGAATGTGGATCTTTATTAACACAATTAGTCGGCGAGATTAAAAACCTCGATATGTATCATGATCAACTATTTGTAAATCCACAAAAAAAATTATCAGGAATGTCTAACGACAGTAGAGAAAACGTTTCTATTTTACGTAGAAAATTAGAAAGTAAACTTAAAGATATTAAAAGAGCTAAACTATAAAGTTTGGAAACTTTTTACAGTTATACTGCCAACCATTGCGGCATGACTTGAACATTGATATCTGTAACCGCCTGATATAGACTCAGGAACCTTCCAGTATAAAACACCACCATAAGCAGCATTAGCAGAAGCACCTGTTGTTACAGTACCATTATCTAATACATGATACAAACCTTCATCATAGTTCGAACCTGCTGCTGTTTGTATCTGGAAAGGATGCGAAGCACTGACTCCAGATAAATCAAAGGCTATAGTTGTTCCTGAAATACAGTAAACTGTAGGATTGTCATTTGCTGCACCATATTGATCGAATCTATATGCTACTGTTCCATTTACACTAACGCTTAACATTGTAATTGCAGGTAGATAAACTTTGTCAATGGTTAAAGATGCATTGCCAGCATCTTGTAGTGTAGAAAAGTTTGCTGCGCCGCCGCTTTGTGTATTAGTGATTGTAACGGTATCAGTTCCAGGAGTAGTTGTAATTTGTATTCCTGTTCCTGCTGCAAGAGTTAAAGTATCAGTTGCAGAATCAGCAGTAACATCAGTTTGTCCGCTTACCGCTATAGTAGAAAAAGCATTCTGATTTGCTTCGCCACCACCTGCACCTACAGAGCTAATTGTAACTGTATCTGTTGTTGCATCTGTAGTGAGTGTTACATTAGAACCAGCAACTAATGTTAATGTGCCAGTTGGACTATCTGCAACTACATTGTCTTGTGTTGCTACAGCAATTACTCCAAAACTACTAGCTTGTCCAGCACCTCCGCTGGTAAGAACGTTCCACACTCCGGCAGTGGCATCATATTGCCATGTGGTTCCGCTCTGTGAAAACTGTTGTCCGTTTGTTGGACTGTCTGGATAATTAATTGCCATTTATGTACCTCAGTAGTATTTAGTATTTCTTAACTCTTATATTTAAACCGTTTCTAGTGTTTAAATTTGACATAACTTTTCTAGGCCCGATCTTAAATCTCGCATCAACAGCACCCTGATATAGAACTCTTGGAGATCCACCTTCTAAACTTCGATAGTCAGTCCAATTCGCATCGTTAGGAGTGGTTGATTCAGTACCATAATAAAAGTCCGAACTGTCTTGGGCTGTAAGTCCAAGGCACCATTCTTTTAATTCTTTCCATGTCCAGTCTCTGTTGTGTTCCATAATTGTTGCTAAAAATCCACAAGCAACAGGACAAGCAGCACTTGTTCCACTGAAAGCACAATCATATGCAGTTCCACCGTTATATGTAAATCCACTGTATGTAGCAGGATACTGTCCTTGATTGGTATAAGCCTTGTTTGCTGCTAGTGTGCCATCAGCAGCAGCATACACATCTATACCTTCACCTCTATCGCTATAACTTACTTTAGTTTCAAGACTACCATTATAATCATCATCTAATGCTCCGATGTTTATAGTTTTATAGTCAGTGGTTCCATCTTCTTTAATGTATCTTCCACCTTGTTGTGGAAATCCTGTTCTATTTGTTGTTCCGTATACAGCAACACCAAATTCAAACATTACTGAACCTTCTAAACTTCCGCCGTCGGTTGTTGTAATGTAATTGTTGTAATCAGGATGACCTTCTTTAACTACCTTTTGGTTAGAATTTCCAGCTGCACCTATGAATATCACACCTTCTTCTATCATCTCGTCCTCAGCAGTAGTCAGTGAATTATCAATCATTTGACTTTTCCAACGTCCGCCGTCCCCCTGTGTTCCCATATGACTTAACCAAGCAATTCCAGTTTCTGTTGTATAGGATACATTGGCAGTTGCACGGTGAGTATAATATAAGGTTGATGCATTAGAAACATTGGCATTGGATCCGCTTGGAGCCTTGTTTGATCGAAACCCCCAACTGTTAGAACTTAGTGTTGGATCTTTTGCACCAAAGAGAGGATTAACAGGTTTTAGTCTATGAAATAGTTTTTGTATATCAAATCCTTCTTCAATACCTGAACCATAAGCTCCATAAAGATCAAGCATCCATTTATTAGCATTGTACGCCCAGCCCTGTGTTCTTCCGAATGTTAATGCACCACAAGGTGTGCCGTGTTCTCCATCAGTGCCTGATGGTCTAATAGTATTATCGCCACTTGTATTTAATCTGGTATAAGTTGCGCTAACTGTTACTGTTCCTTCGTTCGCAAACTTTGCGCTTCGCGCACCGGCATTCCCCCACCAATCTCTTGCCACACTCTCCACAGGAACAGTTGTACCGTCCCAGCGTGTGGTTAATCTTGTACCTGGATCAGCATCAAACCATTCTGGATCAATATAATAAGGTGCATCAAGAACAAGATCCAATACATCACAAGTACCGTTTCCTGGAAGTAAATTTCCGCCTGTATATCCTGTTGGCTTTTCAACTTCTGTTACTCCATCTGAAAGTAATACACAATTGTTTTGGAATTCGGGATGTCCTATCCACATTCCTTCGTCACATACAATAACATCAATATTTTTTCCTGTTCCGTACTGAGTAGGATTTATTTCAGGGATAGCATTATCTGCTAGTGAATTATCTACCCAAGGATCTAAAAACTGTTGATGTCTATAAAGTGAATAACTTGCACGATTAGAATCTGCTGCTGTAGGTATTCCACCTGGCAATGTATTAGAAACTGAAAACTCTCTATAGTTTTTAATTGTTCCGGAATAACGAGCTACTAATTCTGGACGGACTGCTTGTAGTTCATCCTGTGGTGGTTTAAATTCTTCTGGATATTTAGAATAATCGATATTAATAAATCTTATTCTAGGATCATTTTTAAGTTGATCTGCTTCTTCTTGTGTAAGTAGGTATGTACCGCGAGTTGAACTATGTAATTTATCATCATCACATTCAATACAACGTTCCGGTACTTCGTCACAATTATGGCCATCGTGTACAAGTTCGTGATGTAGTTCGTCCCATTGTTCTTCGGTATACGTACCAAGTTGGTAATATTTTTCCTCAGCCATAGATCACCTTATACTAAGTTTACCCAAGAACCGTTTTCATAACCTTGAAATTTATTAGTTGTTGTATTGTAAATTAAATCACCGTTTTGTGCAGTTAATAGATCTCGTTGAGCGGTTGTAAATGAAGCCATCTTAATAGGAGATGATGTTACTTCTACTCTGGTTCCTGCTGTTAATTGTATTTCATTATCTGAAAATAGTTCAGGTACACCCGAACCTTGTGATATAACACTTCCTTGAACAGTAAGGTTATTGCTTACTGTTAAATCGTTGTTAACTGTTACATTGTTTTCAACAGTTAAATCACTGTTCATTATTACTGCTGGAGTAAAGGATATTGCCGAACTATCACCTGTATCGATTATGTTTCCTGTAAATGTAAAGTTACCTACAGAAGCAGCGGATGCTCCGCCAGTAAATACACCACCAGTTGTAAATGCAGTAAAGCCTGTTCCGTTTACAGGTGTAGTTAATGTTGAATCTGAATAAAGTGCAAATGTTCCACTTGTTAAAACATCTGCAAAATAATCATTACCGTTAAGTTCTGTCATACCACCGACAGATGAAAATGTTACCGGTTGTCCTTCATATAATCCATGATCACCAAAGGAAGTAATTACTACCGGGTTGGCCTGTGTTGCACCATTGACCACTCCTGATACGCCTGCTACTGAATCGTCTCCTGCAGACCATTGTGATCCATTCCATTTTAAAACTTGATTAAGTGCCGGCGACATTGCTGAATCAACATCTGATAAACTCTTAATGCTTTGAGAAGTTATAGCAGTTAAGTATCCTGACAACGCATGATTACCCCAACTGTATGCTGAATCCCATTGAGAAGAATTTGCTGTTGCAGTTGTTAGTGCTGTTGTTGTTGCGTAATCTGCTAGTGTAGTTGTTAGTGCTGTTGATGTAACGCCATCAGTAATTCCATATCCGCCTAGTGTTGTTGGTGTTCCTGTTAGTGATGAAAATGCACCATCAAATGTACTTGCATCAGTAATTCCATAACCTGCTAGTGTAGTCGGAGTGTTTGATAATGAACTCCATTCGCCATCAAATCCTTGTGGTGCGTCTTCAAATGTAAATGTTCCAGAACCGTTTGTAGTGAGTATCTGCCCATTTGTGCCATCACTGATACCTAAATCTAAAATCGAAGTAACTAAAGATTCTAATCCACTTACTGGCTGAACCCATTGATTAGAACTTCCATCACTAGTATAAACATACAGTCTGGCGTTAGATGTGTTAAACCAAATTGTACCTGTTTCAGGAGCACTTGGTGATGTATCACCTAATTCTATACTACCACTGCCGCCACCAACTCCTGCTAATTCTGCTTTTGCAAGAAATGCAGCATTTGAAACGTTCGATAAATCCACTTTAACAAGCGGCATTCCTCCAACATCTTCGGCGTTAAAAACTCTTAGTGTATTATTTGTTTGATCGTAAAAAATCTCGCCTTTGGCGCCGGTTTTTCTGTCAAGAAAATCAGCATCTCTAGGCGATATTCGTAAGTTATTAATAATCGGTAATCTAGCCATTCTGTATTTGCACCATATTTGTTACATAGTATTTATCTAATGCCATATCTTTCACTATCACGCTTACAGCGCCTATAAATATGCATATGAAACTCTTAAAAGACATTGGAATATTCGAGAGCGCAGTAACTGACGAAACCTGTGATAAATTGATTGAATATTATGATCAACTAACAGATTTAGGTATGTCACATACTAGAATTAGCACTAACGATTCTCCCGGGCACCTAAAAAAGGACTCTGCTGCATTTTTATTCGAACCTCCAGCACTTAATCTTTCCACAGAAAACCCTGCGGTTAGGGACAGTGTCCAGCAAATTATTTATTGTTGGGAACAATATATAGATCATTACAGTGTATTATCATCTGTCGATCCACACAGAATTTACTATATGAAACTGCAAAAAACCCTACCAGGAGAAGGTTATCATGTATGGCATTACGAATCTGATAACCGAGAACGTTCAGGTAGAGTTGCTGCGTGGGGGTTATATCTTAACACTGTCGATGAGGGAGGAGAAACCGAATGGCTTTATCAGTCTGTAAGGGTTCCTGCTACAAAAGGTACATTAGCAATTTGGCCAGCCGGTTATACTCATACACATAGAGGTAATCCACCTCTAAGTGGTGAAAAGTATTTGTTAACAGGTTGGATCGAATACTAATGAACAAAATTAAACTTTTTCCTATAGAATTATTCGAATTTAAAAAAGAATTTGATTTTGATCAAATTATAGTAGACTGCGAAAAATATGCTGATTTGATTAAACATTCTGATGTTATTTCATCAATGAGAAATCTACACGATAAGCCTGAATTGAAAGAATTATTTGATTGGTTTAGACAGTGTTTAGATGAAATTAGATTGAAGCAAAAATATGACTGCGATAGTTTTGAAATAACAAGTAGTTGGTTTAACAGATCATTACCTCAATCTCAAATGTCATTGAATTTGCATAGACATAGTATGAGTTTCTTTAGTGCAGTTTTTTATCTTACTGAAGGATCTCCTACAGTGTTTGAAGATCCGGTAATACATCGTACACAAGCACAACTTGAAGTTTTAAGAGAACTAGATAAAGATTCAAGCCCGCATCAAAGTATAGAAGCAGAACCAGGAAAGTTAATTATTTTTCCTAGTTGGCTTTTTCACTTTAGTGCTCCACACATAGGCGATAAAGATCGTTACGTTATTAGTTTTAATACTATGCCGCAGGGGCTTGTAAATTATAAATTAGCAACAGATAGCGTTGCCTCTATTAAAATATTGAATAAGGATAAAGGATGGTAAAAGACCTAATTGTGTTAGGCGGCGGCAATGCTGGTCTTATGACAGCATTATACCTTAAAGAAAGTATTCCTAATCTTAACCTAACTGTAATTAAATCATCCAAGATTGGAACTATCGGTGTTGGCGAAGGATCTACTGAACATTGGAAAATGTTTGCTTCTGCAACTAGAATTTCAATCGTAGATATGATAAGAGAGTGCGGTGCTACATTTAAGATAGGAATTAAGTTTGAAAATTGGCATGGTGATGGAACTAGTTACTATCATAGTTTGCCTGAAGCTCTAGTAGACACAGATAGTTATACAGGTATTCCGTATGCTATGCTTAAACTTATTGCAGATGGTACAGGCACAGAAAATCTGCACTGGCAATTGCCTATGGACGGATATATTAGAGAACCGTTAGATCAATACTATCAGTTTCATTTTGACAGCGAAAAATTAAACACGTATCTTCTAAAAAAGTGTGATGAAAGAGATATTAAAGTTGTTGATGCTGAGATCAATAATTGTGTATTAGATAACGAAGGGTTTATTTCCTCTATAGTCGATGACAATGGGCTATCATATTCAGCAGATTTCTTTATAGACAGCAGTGGATTTAAAAGAGTACTTGCATCAAGACTTGGAGCAGAATGGGTTGATTGGTCAGAGTACTTACCTACAAACAGTGCGTTGGCTTTTCAAACACCATACGAAGAAAATATTCCTCCATATACACTATCTCGTTCTATGAATGCTGGATGGATGTGGAGAGCTCCTGTACAGGATAGATTCGGTAACGGATATGTTTATGATGATAGATTTATTTCAGAAGAAAATGCATTAAAAGAAGTACAACAATACTTTGATTTTCCTTTAAACATAGGACGTAGAATCAAATACACTTCAGGAAAAGTAAACAAAGCATGGATTAAAAATTGTGTTTGTATTGGATTAAGCAGTAACTTTGTTGAACCGTTAGAAGCAAGTAGCATATCAACTACTATACAACAGAGTAGACTACTAGCAAGTTCTCTTTGGAATTGGAATAGATCAGATCAAGGAACAATTAACAAATATAATGAAATTGTTGATGACATGATGTTTAATATTTTAGACTTTATACAATTACATTATTATACTCAAAGACAAGACACTAAGTTTTGGAAATGGTGTAAGAATGAAATGAAGATTACAGATTTTAATAAAGAGAATTTATCAAACTTTAAAAATAATTTTATTAGTCAAACATTATTACCAGAAGACGGAACGTTCGGAACCTATAGAATTTATGATTGTTTAAATTGGATTCAAGTAATGCACGGGTTGCGTATGTTTAATATAGAAAATATCAAGAAGATATATAATAGTCATACCCATTTAAAAAATATAGAATTAGAATTTTTGCAATTGCCAAGTCAACCAGATGAAACATGGATTACTTGTCGTGATGCTGTAAATTTAGTCAAGAACAGTGTAACGGAAATTAAGTTATGATTAGATCATTATGTGTACTAGGTGGAGGAACTGCTGGATTAATTTCTGCATTAATGATGCGTAAAGCATATCCTACTTTAAAAATTACAATATTAGAATCGTCTAAGATAGGTATTATTGGTGTAGGTGAAGGCAGTACAGAACACTGGAAACCTTTTATGGAATATATCGATGTTGATGTTCCTACAATTGTAAGAGAGTGCGGAAGTACATTTAAAATAGGTATTAAATTTACAAACTGGAACGGCGACGGAAAATCTTATTGGCATAGTTTAACAGAACAGTATAACACTTTACATCAAGATAACGATGCCCCATTAAGTTGGTTTAGATACACAGGCGAGAATTGGGATCCTGAAGAAACTGCTTGGGATTTATCAAGAAATAGCAAACATCCTGAGCCTTTCCATGAAATTATTTCTCAATATCATTTTGATACATTTAAATTAAACAAATTTTTTCATAAGTTATGTGCAGAAAGAAACATAGAAGTTATTGACACAGATATATCTGATGTAATCGTTGATAAAGATGGCTATGCTGATTACTTAATAGATGAACACGGTAAACAATATAAAGCAGACTTTTACATTGATAGTAGCGGCTTCAGAAGAATTATAAGCAGTAAATTAGGTGCTAAATGGGTTGATAAACAAAAACAATTACCAATGAATAGTGCTATTGCATTTCCAACAGGTTACACTGAAAACATTCCTTCCTATACTGAAGCAACAGCATTAAGTAGTGGATGGGTATGGAGAATTCCAACACAAGAACGATATGGAAATGGTTATGTTTTTTGTGACAACTTTATCAATGAAACACAAGCATACGATGAAGTTTCAAAGCATTATAAAGAAAATTTAAAAATTACTCAAGAATTAGAAATAGGTAGAAAAGTAAAATTTAGTGCAGGATATTTAGATAAATTCTGGATTAAAAACTGTTTAACAGTTGGGCTATCAGGTATGTTTGTTGAACCATTAGAAGCAAGTAGTATAGGTTCTACAATACAAGAAATTAGATTAGCTATTCCTAGTTTCCATTACTGGACTCGAGGAGAAACAATAACAGAAAATGTTTTTAATGATAGAATGATTAGAATAGCTGAAAATATTGTAGACTTTATTCAATTACACTATATTACTAAACGCAATGATACTGAATTCTGGAAATGGGTCAACAAAGAAATTGTTTATACAGATTTTATTAGAGAAAATTTAGAATACTTTAAAAAGAATGGTGTTAATTCACAAATGTTCGGAATAGAACCATTGTATATGTTTTCTTATCTAAATTGGAGTCAAGTAATGCACGGTCTATCATTATTTGATTATGATGCTCGCAAGAAGTATTGGGAAGAATTTTGGAGTAAAGAACATTCAGAAAATTTGGATAATTTATTTAAACACGGCAATGCAGTAGATATGAGTACTGTTCGAACACATAGAGAAGCATTAAATATTTTAAAAGAAAGATATTTGGAAGTACGTTATGAATTATAATGCAGTGATTTTAGGTGGCGGTTCCGCTGGCTGGTTAACAGCACTATGGGTTAAGAAATTTTGGCCTAATCTCAAAATTGCTATCGTTGAAAATCCTAAGAAACCTCCTATTATTGCAGGAGAAAGTGGAACGACTACGTTTGTAGATCTATTAAGAAAGATTGACATAGACAAAGATGATTTTGTTACAAAGGTGTTTGCTACACCTAAGTTAGGTGGAAAATTTACAGACTGGAACGGTGTAGGGACAGAGTTCATACATTGTTTACAAACAGATTATGCACCTTGGTTAGATGGATGGAGCGATTATTACGATACTCCGGAGTCTCAGCCTTTACTGTTTGGTAATATGCTAAACATCATGCAACGAGAAAGAGAAAAAGATACATATCTAAAAACATTAATAGCAAATAATGTTCCTTTGTCAGATGCATTCTATGCAAATCAATTTATAAAAAATAATAAAGTTCCTTTCGGTTCTAGTACACACAACCTGCCTGTTATTCCTATGTGGCATTTTGAAAGTAGATCAGCTGCTGCTTATTTTAAAGAAATAGGACTATCAAGAGGAATAGAACTTATCGAAGGAGAGTTTCAAAGTGCAAAATTAAAAACTGACGGAAACTGTGAATCAATCTTACTAGATGAAAATAGAGAAATAACAGCAGATTGGTTTTTTGATTGTAGTGGTTTTGCTAGATTACTTTTAGAAAAAACCATGAAGGAACCTATTTTAGATTATACAGATTACTTTCCAGCTAGAGCAGTAGTTGCCTGGTGGGACGATCCTTGTTACTGTGTTACAACAAATGCTATTGCAATGAAGTATGGCTGGAGTTGGAACATTAATCTAAGACATAGAAGCGGAAACGGTTATCTATATGATCCAGATCATTTAACATTAGATCAAGCAATACAAGAAGCGGAAAAACGATTTGATAAAAAAATAGAACCTATAGCAAACTTTAGTTTTCAACCTGGAATGATGAGAAACACTTGGAAAAACAACGTCATAGCTATTGGTTTGAGCAACGGATTTTTAGAGCCGTTAGAAGCAAACGGGGTTGCTGTTATTATAGAAAGCCTATATGCACTACAAGATCATTGGCACCCTGAAAGAAAAGGATATGTATCTAACAGATTTAATGACAGAGTTTGGTCAGTGAGTGAAGATATTAAAGATTTCTTAGCGTTACATTATAGAGGAAAACGCAAAGACACTGAGTTTTGGCAAAGTCATCAAAACGATGAATTTAGAATTCCGGAAACTTTAAGATTAAAATTAGAGGACTGGAAACAATGGTATTTGCACGGAGGTGCAGAACCACTTTATAACGGGTATAGTCCAACAGCATGGCTGATGGTATTACAAGCACTACAGGTATATGATCATAGCATACTTTCAGCTAGATACGAAAAACTGCTAACAATATCCTCAAATGTGCTAAATAATAATATACAACGTTACAAACAGCTTGTTGCTCCATTTTTAACCATTGAGCAATGGGTGGATAATTATGCTAAATAGTATGCAAGGAGTTAATTGTAATGAAAACTTATAAGATTATTTTAAGAGTGGCACACGGAGTACTCGAAGTTAGAGAAGACACTTGTCAGGCAAGAAACGCTGAAGAAGCACAAAAAATCTTCGAAGAAAGACACGGTGTAGAACTAATTGTTGCTGGTCCTTTGCCAGTTAGCAATTAACGATCAAACCCCATTTCTTTTCTAGCAGATTCAAGCTCGTCTTTAATAGCTTGATTAACAAATTCCGAAGGTAAACCTAAACAAGGCCTAGTATCCCATTTTAAATGTGCATACGGGCCTTTTTCATCTACATACTGTAAAAATGCCTGTATTACTTTTTGTCCAGTATACGGCTCTCTCCAATGTTCGTGTCTACGACCACTGTAGATAACTATGTCTCCAACATCTAAGATTATTTCGTGAATGTTGCCTTCTTCATTTTTAATGTATAACGGCCAGTCTTGATCTTCTTTTGTAATAGAAACACTTACAGATATTTCAGAACTGCTACGATCAAAGTGCTTTCCTAGTTCAGATCCGTTGTAATATATGCGAGCATAACTGTAAACAGGTACTAATTTCTTTCCTACTTTTTCACTTACTAATGGTGTAAGTTTTAGCATTAATGCTTCAAACATTAAAGGAGCATATCTTGCAAATGTATTTTCACACATATCTGATAAGTTTGCACCAGGATATAATACTTGACATACATCGTTTTGCATTTCATATTCTAATGCCATAAACTCGCAAAGCTCTTTGCTTACGGCATTTTTAACAATAATATAATCTTCTTTCATCATACTAACGGAATCATACTCATGTTACCAAAAGGTCTTTCTACATAGTTTCTAATAAACTCATTATTAGGAATAGTATGTATATCAAAACCTAGTGTAGTTCTATAACCTTCGTAAGGTTCTAGTACTTCTACTTTGTGTTTTACAAATCCAGGACCAAAATATATTTGTCCGGGTTTATTTTCAATAGTCCAATTTTCAAACACTGTGTTTGTTTTTTTAGGATCTATTGATATATAGCCATGATAATCAAACTCATGTCCGTGCCAATCTAATACTTCATCGTGTTTATGATAGTTGATCCAAGATTGCAACCATAAAGGTCGATCATCGCCAAGTTCTTTTCTTACAAACTCTCTTAATTCAACATATAAAGAATACCATGCTGTACTAGGAGCAGTTAGTGTAAACACATTATACTTGTTATAGGACCATGTACTATCTTTGTCAGGAAAGACAGTTTCAAATACCTTATGTGCTTCATTAAGGCTGTGAACTATTTCGTCGTAGTTTTCTAAAATAGTTTTAGATGTTATGAGTTTGTATTCCATATGTTTCTCAAATTCATGTTAATCACCATTCTAAATTTAGAATTTCTTGCCCATGAAGAACTATGATAATACTTTCCAGGAAATATTAGTATTCTTCCTTTTTTAGGTGTTACTCTTTGCTTAACTGTAAAATTATTTTCTTTTATTCTAATAATATCATCTTGACCGCTACTGTATGTGTCGTTGGTTTCGTTAAAAATAACAGTGTCGCCATCGCTATCATTGACATAATATATTGCATTCCAGTGTTCAAAAAAACTATCTATATGCGGCATATGCCAGTCTAATTTACTTACTTTGTTAGGTAATGTTAAGTTTGCTCGCATTCTAATTAACTGATTAAAAGAAACATTGGCTTGACTTGTGATACTTAACACTAAAGGATACATTACATTGAAATGCATACTTTTAGGTTCATTATGTTCATAGAAAAAATGATTAAACCCTGCATGATTGTCTTCTTGTGTTTGAAAATCTTCATCGCCTGATACCATTGATTGATTGAATACCCAACCAAAATCCCAACCAGTCATTAAATTTAAAATGTGGTCTTGATAGTCTTTAGGTATAATATTATCAATTACAATTATATCATTAGTCATGTACTGCTACTCCATAGAAGTTTATAAACAAACTACTATCTTCTTTAGTTTCTCCGTAAAATTTTTCAATCTTATGAGGTTTTTCAGGTTCAAATATAACACATCTATTAAACACATTTTCTACTTTAATAGAAGGAACAATAGCATTTGATACTTTACTATAGAATGTTATTCCTGAATTTTCAGGAGGATTAGGATTTAAAAATATTGTTCCTGCTATATTGTACATTCCATTTAATTCAACTATTTCTGATGTATGTTTACTATCAACTAAATTAAAATCACAATGCACAAAATTAAATCTATATTTGTTAGGCACATGAACTATTAGTTTTGCAAGAATTGTATCAAACAAATTAAAGTTTATTTCGTCAAGAGTTTTTGAACGCAATCCGTAATACGCATCATTATCTTGTTCTAAATAATCTAATTTTAAAGCACTGTGTCTAACAAGTGTAGGTGCTTCAAAAAAATCATCTATAACTTTTACAGGTTGTTTAACGTCTTTGATCATATTGCTTTAACAAAAAACACTTGTGTTAATCGGTTAGTGTCTTTACTGTTCCCAAAAAATTCTTCTGCACTGTGCCATGCTCGTGTGTCAAACATTATACATCTATTGTAGACACTCTCCATAGTTACTGTTTTTTTAAAAAGTTTTGTTTGTTCTTCTCTGTATTTTTGATATGGTTTTCTTTCTTCTTCAGTATCAGATAATACATCTTTCATAAACTTGTCTGCATATTCATCTAAATTTAGATTATCTTTATCTTCATACACAACAGTTCCACTTCCTAGTGGAGCTTCTTTGTTAAGATAAATTACTCCTGCAATATTAAGTTTTGGATCATCGTCGTGTACCCAACCTCTTCCATATGTTTCATCTACCATGTGGAATGCTGTTTGAAATTCAGAGAAAGATCTATAACCATAATCTCTAATCCAGAAAAGTAATTTTTTTCCGAACATTTCAAACAACGGTAAATTATTTTCATGAAATAACTTAGTTCTAAGACCCGGCCAACTACCTCGCTTTCCTTTAAAAAATTCTTGATCTAGTGCAAATTCTCTCCATAGATCTGGCTCGTCGTAGAAGTTATCTATAATAGTTGTTGGAAAGTAAGGATACAGATTTCTATCTTTAATTTGATTATTAGAGATATACTGACTAGAAGCCTTATCGCTTTCTATCAAACTATTAATATAATCGTTATCCATTCTTTTGACCTGCTGTAAAATTCATAGTAAGTACAATTCTTTGGTTATGCATCTTAGGACAAGTACTTGCATGAAAGTGCCAACCATTGAATACAAGAACTTTTCCTTGAAGAGGCTCGCTTTTAAATTTACGATGATACTTTTGTCCTGTTAATAAAGGTTGATCTTTCTCGTGAAAAATTACAGTATCACCATCGCTTGAATTAACATAATAACACGCTGTAAAATGTTCCTGTTCATAATCTCTATGCGGAGTATTATATTCATAAGGTAAATGAGGGAAACTATACTTTGTGTTTAACAAAAATCCTAATCTCATTCTAAGTAATGTATGTAATTCTAATCCTGCTTTTTCACAAGTTGCATTTAACAATGGCATAAAAAAATCTAAGTGAGGATTATGTTGATTATTAGGATGATATATTAAATGAGCAAAACTAGGTGTTGAATGTCTTGGATCTTGATCTAAACGATCTTCATATGTAGTATCGTTCATAAAATGCCAGTCAAACTCAATATTAGTAACTTTATTTAAAATTTCCATAGAGTAATTGTAATCAATTACATCATATATTTCAATTGGTTCAAAATCAGTCATGTTGTATCCTATAAAAATTTCTATCAATACTTCCTGTTGCATCTTCAGTTGGAAGTTTCTGCCAACAAGGAATACTCATAGACAATCGCTTTCCTTTAGGATATGCACAATGATACATTCTTGAAGGAATATATAAAACGTCTCCTGGTTTAAGTGTAACGTCTATTGCTAGTTCTAAATCATCTTCTTTAAGTTTATTGTTTAGCAAACCAGTTCTATGCATATAAGTTATTCTATTATTAAAAATTTTCCAGTGTGTTTCGCCTTCAACTTGAATAATAAAATTAGCAGGATAGTCTTCATGTATATTAAAACTTTTTGCATCTTGTAAACCAAAGTAAACATGAATAGCTGAATTTACACTGTACATACTTTCAAACATTGCAAGAAGTTCCATAGTTTTTTTACTATAGAATGCATAATCTAAATTAATTAAACCGCAACCTTCGTGTAGTTTGTCAAATAAAAATTGTTTATCTTGAACAGGCCTATTCCATATCCACGATTTATTGTATGCTGGTACTTCTATTTTAGTACCTGTAGGATCAATAACTTCAAAATTATACTGTGCTGAATTATTCATAGTCCATTCAACATCGTCCCACGTACAATATATACTAGGATCAGAAATAAGATTTTCCCAATAATGCGGAGCATCATTGATCATTAAATCTGTTTCTTTAAGAATTCTTTGGGAAATATCTGTCATCATCTGTCCTAAAATATTTAACATTCCAAGAAATAGAAATTCTATCTTCGTCGGTACTATTTCTTTCTACACCGTGCGGTAAGTTTCCAGGGAATATTAAAATTTTTCCTGTTTCTGCTTCATATCTTATTGCACTTGCACTTATTGCTGTGTGTTGCTCAATCGGTGCTCTCGAAGCAACTATAAAATCTGCATTGTAATCTTTATAAAAAATTATTCCACCTTGGTCTGGAGTTGCTTTAACATAAAAGGCTCCACTAATAAAAGAATTATCGTGGATATGAACACTATTTGTATCGCCTTTTTTATTAATATTGGCCCAAAGATTTTCAATTACAATAAATCCTGCATCTTGATTATAACCATAATCAATTATGCATCGTTGCGCTTGTTCTAATATTAAATCTTCTAAAGGTTTCATTTCAGGATAAGTTCCTGGACGGAAATCCATTGACTGCCAGCCGCCTTGATTACTTAAATATCTACCTTTTGTATCTTGTTCGTATAATTTATAAACAAGTTTTTCAATACTATCAGTATCAATATTAGTTGTTGTCCACCATACTGGAGTAGGAAAGAAATGATCAAAGTGCCACATTATCTAATAACCTCCCCAAACGTTTTAGGTGGAGATAAATGTGAAAATGCAAATGCATGACTCCATCTAAAGTCTACGTTTTCAGAAATCACTGCACTGTGACAAATATTAGCATGATACATAGTCATTTTACCTTTAATACTTGGTGCTTGTCCTTTATATTCAAACCCCCATTCTGCTAATTCTTCGTCTTTCATATTAAACCAGCTCGGTGCTCTAAAAGGTTTTTCAGCCATTGCTCTCCATTTTTCAAACATAGGATGTGTTTGATCTGTTTGAAAATCATATACACTATCCTTTAATACTCCATTATACTTATAAAGTTTTGTACTGCTATCTTTAATATCGTGATCTGTAAACCAAAGGTTAGCAACTAATCCTTCAGGGTAATCAACGTGAGGTATTCTCCAACATGAAATAGGTCGTGCTCTATCTTTGTAATAAACATTCCCCCATTCATGTATCTGTGGTTCAAATATATCAGGATTAGAATGCTGAATATAGAAATCTCTAATTAACACACATATATCTTGATAAACCCAATTAGGAAGATGTACAGTGTCAAAAGGATTAGGATCAAAATTATCAGGATGATTATTATCTTTTACAATAGGAAAACATTTAATTAACTCTTGAAAAGTTTCAAAACCTTCTTCTGTTTTAAAAGGATGATCAGCAATCCAAAACCCTATTCCGTCACCTAGGTCTGTGTATTCAGCATTTAATTCGTAAGGTTTTTTAAATTTAAAAACTTTATGAAAGTTATTTGCGTCAGGATTACAAACTTTAAAATCTATCATTTTATATTAAACGTCATTACTATTCTTTCTTCGTTGGTATTATTAGGCTGTACTCTATGCTTTAACCAACCAGGAAATATTAATACATCATTAGTTTCAACAGGCAATTCGGTATAGTTCCTTTCTCCGATAATAGGAAAAGAGGTTTTATGATATTCCAGAGGATCTCTAAATTCGATATTACCGGAGTTAGGAGGACATTTAACATAACAACTTGCTACCCAAGTAGCAAAGTTATGTTGATGTTCTAGTGTATAACCTGTTTTAAAGTGTCTATTAAACCAAGAACCTTGCACCATAGACTGTCTTTCATAGAAGTTATGGTCGTCTTTTATTTGTGTTAACCTATCCCCGAGCCAGGCTTGAAAGTCGGAGAGTTCCATCCAAGTGTGAGGTTGCAACATTTCATCATTAGAAACAGTAGATATTGCATCTCCTGCTTCTAAACTAGAATTCTGATCAACGTGTGATATTGCTTCTTCTATTCTTGGACGTAGTGATTCGTAATTAAACTCGTAACTATACTTGTAAATGAATGGCAAGAATAAATGAACACCGCCATTATTCACTGCTTCCATCGTTTTGACCCTGTTCCTCAAGCAAATCGACAGCTAATTGTATACCCATCATTGTACCTTCCATCTTTAGTACATCTTGAGACAGTTCTTGTCTTTTGCTAAAGTCAATTGATGTAATGCCGTATGGATTCAATTTAACGTTTGCAAAATCTTCTTCTAGTTTTGCGAGTTCTGCTTCTGCTGCTGTTTTTTGAATTTTTACATTCTCAATAGCACCTAACAGTTTTCCTTTTACTTTTTCCATTGTTATTATCCTCTGTGTTTATACTTAGTTAGAATTTTAGAAGCTCTTTGCAGTCTTGAAGACAGTTGGTCCGTTTCTAAAAATATAGAATTGGCTGCAAAGTTATATGCTCTTTCTTTTTGGTAATCTAACTCATCTGCATTTTCAATACTAACATCAAACGAATTATATTGCAAGTCTTTTCTTTTGATTGGTATGTATTGGCAAAGTGGAGTTCCTGCTCGAATTAACGTTTCTCCATTTAGTTGTTTCCAAAATAATTGCACGTTAACAACGTGTGAATATCTTGGATCTAATATTCCAATAGCTGCTTGGAATCTGCTTTCATTGTTATATGTTACAGGTAATTGCATAAAAACAATGTCATCACTACATTCAACTCTCCACGGAGTTTCAACTTTAATTACTGTTCTTAGTGTATCTTCTGCACTGTCTAAAATAGGATCAGTTTGTGACGAATCGTGTGAAGCAATATAAGATTCAGTTCCAGGCATTCCTTTGTCAAATTGAATTGGTTCTCTCCAACTAAAACTTGCTCCGTCACCAGTAGTTTGAATTACAAAATCTGCTGGAGCCGTAATAATCCATCCTGTTGAAGCAATTTTTAAAATGCCCGGGCATTGCTTAACTGGTCTTACATTTGGCGGAGTTTCTGATTTGGTAAAAGGTCTCTTTAATTCTACACTTCTAATAGGAGGATATAAATCCATAACACCTGGAAATGTAGAATAAAATCTTATATAAGGCTTCTTATCAAAATTAAACCAATTTTTAATCTTGTTAAGCATACTACTCACTATCGTATTCGTCTTTTCCGCCATATATATTTTCTTTTAGGTACTCATAATGTGTTGGTAACTGAGCAATATAATCTGTTATGAATTGTTTATATTCTTCATGTCTGCGTCTAGTATAACCAATTTGTTCTTCGCGAAGTTCTTGGTCCATTCTATCGCCTGTATTATAAACTAGTTCTGGAGTTCCCATTGGTCTAATTCCCATACCTGCGGCAATAAACATATTACCGGTATAATCTAATACATAAGAACTATTACCCATAATTGCATCCATCATATGAGAATACTGTGTGTGTCGAAGTAAATACTCTCCTTGCATCTCAGGATCATAATCATTTATTTCTGTACACCAATTCCAGTAAGGTGTATCTTGACGCATACTCCATGCATAGTGTTGTGACACAAAATCTCTAAACTTAGTAACATCGTAATCACAAGCCATATTAAAGCCTTCTCTTTCCATACGTGTTACATAACCTTCTCTTCTGTTTAATGCTTCAACTAGTTTAACAATGTTTTCGTGTGTTGTCAATAACCCAGTAGACTCAAGAGGTTCTACAAAGCCATAACTTAATCCAACACCAACAACATTTCCTTTCCATGCTCTATGACGTTTACCGTGTTTAATTTTAATCATAAAAGGTTCAGCATTTTCAGCAACTTCAGGACTATGATATTTTGCAAGGTAATCTATAAATTCTTTTTTAGCATCTTCTTCTGTTGTGAATCTAGTAGAGAAAACATAACCAGTTCCTATTCTATTCCACAATGGTATTGTCCAAACCCAGCCATTATCTAATGCATGACAATCAGTAACATTATGCATTTGTGTTTTTCTGTCCGTATAAGGAATTCTAACTGCCCATGCTCTATCGTTTGCTAGATGTTTGTTGAAAGGAATAAAGTGAGATCCCATCCAATTTTCTAACATTATAGATCTAAATCCAGTACAGTCAATCCATAGATCTGATTCTAATATAGTTCCATCTTCGCAAAACACTTGTTGAATATATGTATGTGTGTTATCTTTTTTGTGAGAATGAATATCTGCTTTAATGTGTTTAACGCCATTTGGCAAAGCAATATTATCTCTTAGATATTGACCAAACAAACTAGCATCCATATGATATGCTGTGTCGTACTTAAAATCAAAATGTCTAATAATTTTATCTTCATTTCTAGTTTGTTTATTATACTTTGCTAGTAGTGTATTACCAGTAGCAAAGAATTCAGCGAAAGATTCAGGACCAAATTCTTTAGGATAAAGTGCAGAAAGATAAATCCAATCACTGATTCCATTAGGTTTATCTGTAAAGTCTAAGCCGTTACTAAAAGGATATTCAAAAAATGTACCGTCTTTTTCTCTAAAGTTTGTAAATCTAATAGAATTTTTGTATGTAGCATTACAAGCTGCCATCCAATCTTCATCTTTTAAATCTAATAAGCGTAAAAATTTATTAATGTGTCCAAGTGTGCTTTCTCCGACACCTACTGGCCCTACGAACGGAGATTCTACCAGTGTTATATCTAGATGTGGGCAAAGTTTTGAAAGTGCTGCCGCTGTCATCCAACCACTAGATCCGCCGCCTACAATGGTAACTGTTTTATATTTCATATTATATCCTTTATTAAGTACGTATATTATTTAGCTGAAGTTTTATGGTGTGATCAGTAAAAAAGGCACTTAAAGAAAGTGCCTTTTTACCGTAATAGGGAGTGAGTAATTACTGTTGGTTGCCCCACCAACCTCTGTAGCGTCTCCATGCTGGAATTTCCGGAGTACCTGGCATATTTGCTTTATCTACACTAGGTTCTTCGACAGCAGCTTTCGCTTGTAATTCTTCAAGTGTCATTGGTGGTTCTGGTGGTAGTGGTTTATCAATTAGAGCTTTTACATTTGTAATGTGTGTAGCCCAAGGACCATTAATCGAAATGGTTCCTGTTGCTTTTAGCTCGTCATAAATCATACCTAATTGAGCGCCAACTTCACCGTATGCAACTTTTCTTGCTACTTCGTTAGCATTTGGTGAATAAGGCATATCTCTTTCAACCCAAATCATCTCTTGTCTAGACGGAGACCATTCTAATGTCCAATCTAGTGTGATTTCATCAGGTGCATCAACCCATTGCATATTCGCATCTGGGCCGTTGTAAATCTCATACTCTTCGCCGGGGTTTCTAATTTCGGATACCCAGCCTTGATAACCGATAAGTGCTTTTTTCATAATGTTATTTATACTCCTCTATTACGCAAAGTCCTGGTCTTCCATTTGAACCGCGGTGTCCATGGAAGTATCCACCTGTTCCTCCTGTACCTGGAGCAGAGTGTCCTTGATGGTTGTGAGCAAAGTGTCCTCCCTGTGGGTGACCGGAAGGTGCTGCACCTCCAAAATATGTTGTTCCGCCTGGTCCAAAACTATCGTGATGGGCGCCGCCACCACCTTGGTGAATATTTAAATTTCCTCCACCGGCACTGCCGCTTACGCCGCCCGAGTGGTTGTTCTGTCTATTAGCACCGTGGCCGCCTTGAGCGGACATATATGGTCCAAAACTAGAACCGCCGCCATTGCCAGCTCTACCGTTATAGTAAGTTCCGCTGGATTCTCCTGAAATACTTACTGATACTGAACCGATGCTTGTTACATCCATAATTCTTTCTGAGTATCCACCAGCACCACCTGATTCTCCGTGACCTGATCCGCCACCTCCACCAGCAACTAGTTTAACTCTAATATATCTTACACCAGATGGTCTATTCCAAGTGCCACTACCTGTAAACACTTGCATTCCACTAAAACCAACTTGTGCATATTCTAGTGCATTGTTAGCAGAGTTAGTTCTTAAAACTGTGTTATTTCCGCCAACACTTGTAAGTCCTGTACCACCTTTTGTTACCGGAATAGTACCTGTTACAACAGATGAGCCTAAATTTACTGCATTATTTGCTAGTTTACCAGCTGTAACTGCTGTGCCTGCAACATCGTCAGCAACAATACTAGTATTTGCAATTTTTCCTGTCTGAATAGTACCGTCGACAAACGATACCCCAGTTAGTTGTTTTAGTGTTTGATAATTAAATGCCATCTTTATTTCCTACTCATATTTATTAATAGAACTCGGTAATAACTACCAAACCAGGACGTCCATTTGAACCTCTATGTCCACTAAAGTATCCTGATGTTCCACCAGTTCCTGGTGCTGAATGTCCTTGGTGATTGTGAGCAAAGTGTCCACCTTGTGGGTGTCCTGCTGGTGCTGGGCCTCCCCAAAAACTCGATCCGCCCATTCCTGACGAACGTTGTTCGTGACTACCACCTGCACCACAGTAAATATTTAAATTTCCACCTGATCCTACGCCAGGTAATCCACCATTATGCTGGTTGTGTCTATTGGCACCATGACCGCCACTTGCAGAGCAGTAAGGTCCAAAACTAGAACCTCCGCCATTTCCGCCTGCGTTAGAATAATATGTTCCGCCACTTTCTCCTGATACACCAACTGATACTGAACTTACACCAGTTACATCAACAATTTCTTCTGAGTATCCTCCAGCAGCGCCTGACTCTCCGTGGCCTGAACCACCTCCGCCACCGCCTTGTACTTGTACATAAACATAACGTACACCTGCTGGTTTGTTCCAAGTGCCGCTACCTGTAAAAACTGTCATTCCTCTAATACCAATTGGTTGGAATGTTAATCCGTTATTTGAACTGTTTACTGTTAAACCTCTATAAGCACCTGCAAAACTTGTAATTCCAGTACCACCTTTAGTTGTTCCTAGTGATCCTGATGTTGTTGAACTTCCTAGGTTAACAGCACCTGTTCCTAATTCTGTTCCTGTGATTGTATTATCAGCAAGTTGAGCAGTATCAATAGCACCAGTAGCAAAGTCACCGCTATTAACAGTTAAGTCTAATAACGATTCGTTTGTTAATTTTTTAAGTGTTTGATAATTAAATGCCATCTATTTCTTGCTCCTAATAATAATTTGTTACTACAACCATACCTGGTCTTCCGTCTGAACCTCTATGTCCGTGGAAGTGTGCGCCTGCACCACCTGTACCTTGTGTACAATGGTTTTGGTGATTGTGAGCAAAGTGTCCACCTTGTGGGTGATTTCCAGGTGCGCCTCCACCAAAGAACGTATTAGCACAACTCTGAGCACTTCTTGCGTGATGACTAAATCCGCCGCCTTGGTGAATATTTAAGTTACCGCCGCCTGCGCCACCACTAACACCACCTGAGTGTTGATTTTGTCTATTAGCACCATGTCCTCCTTGTGCAGAAAGATATGGTCCAAATGATGATGTATTACCATTACCGCCTCGGTTAGCGTAGTATGTTCCGCCACCTCCGCCGCCAATGCTAATACCTACTGAACTAATTCCAGTAACGTCTAAGAATCTTTCACCGTAGCCACCGGCTCCGCCACCTTCTCCGTGACCTGATCCACCACCACCGCCACCTTGTACTTGTACCTTAATGTATCGTACACCGGATGGTCTGCTCCATGTACCGTTACCTGTCCAAACTTGTATACTAGCAACACCATGATTATCTGTTGTTAAGCCACTTCCAGTACTTCTTACAATTCTGTAAGCACCGCTAGTACTAGTTAAACCAGTACCACCTTGTGCAACACCAGCTGTGCCTGTAACTTTTGCTCCGCCTAAATCAACAGAGCTAGGAGCCATCTTTGCAGCTGAAATTTCACCTGCACCGATTTTTCCTGCTGTAACTTGCAAGTTACCAATATCTTGAGAAGCTATTGTACCGTCAACAATTGCCTGGTTAGATATCTTCTTAAGTGACTGATAATCAAATGCCATCTAATAACTCCTTAAATGTTCTCTATTAACCAACCTTCTGTAGCAGTTGAATACACTAATTTAAATGCTGCGCCTTCTGTAGTAACTGTCATTGCATCAGAGGTTCTCATAATAGGATTACCATTGTTTGCAATTGTCAATGTATTTGTATCAAATGTTCCTTTTAAGTCAAAAATCTGAATAATTTCACCAGTTGAAGGAGAAGCAGGTAATGTTAATGTAATTGGACCACCACTGGTATCTACCCAATAAGCAGTTCCAGATACTGCTGCTGTACTGGAGGTAATAGCTACTCTATTCAATCCGCCGACTGGTAACCAAGCAGTTCCGTTATAGAACTCTAAATGATTACTATCGGTGTTATAATATTGAACACCAGCGTTAACTGTAGCGGGCCTTTCTGCTGTCGAGCCCATCAACATTCTTGGCTGTATTTCAATACCGTTATTAACTACTCTTCCCATAGTATTATCTCCCGTTACGCTGTAGCAGTTTCAATACCAAACACTACCGCTGAAACGTTAATCGCATTTGATCTGACCACAATTTTCTTACCAGCATCTAACACGATACCTGTTCTTTCTAGAACACCGTTTGCTGAAATCAGTGAATCATATTCAATGTATTCTGCATCAGTTGGTGTGTCCGCAGCCGCAGCAGCTACTCTAATTTCACTTGCCGTTCCGCCTCTGTTACACACCGATACTGTTACTACAGCAAATGTATCAGCAGGGACGGTATATAGAGTAGTGAGTGTGGCTGCACTTAAATCACCTGACCCTAATATTCCTGTTGCCATTTTATTATATCTCCATTTATTAGTTTAAGAAGTAACTCCAAGCCAACGGATAACCATCCACTGAGCCTTTGAAGTTCATATTAGCATTAATACTTATCGCCGCGCCTGTCGTTGTTGTAATTTGTGTTCCAGCAATGTAAATGAAACCTGCTGTAACACTGTTAACGTTCAACGATGCACCACCGCCACCAATTTGTGAACTAATGTATGCTTTAATAGCACGTTGAGTAGGTACAACGCTATCGCTATCCGCTGTAAAGAATGGGTCTGTACTAAACTCTTCAATACTTGCAGATCCTCCACCTAGTGTAACTTCACCAAGTGTAAGTTCTTGTAGTCCTGCAATGTTAAATGCATCAGCATTCAATGTTGCAACACCAGTACTCTGTTCAACGTTAAACAATCCGCCAACTCTAAAGTTACCGTCTTGGTCTGTTGAAGTAAAGAATACTCTACCACCGTTTCTTTCTCTAGTTTCTTGTGCAGGAATCGGATCTTGTGTTGGTGCATTAGGATAGTTTGTTTCTGCAAAACTACCTGTACCAATATCTAAGAAGTCATGTCCTGTCAATCTAACCTGTGAGTATCTAATTCTAGTTGTTACAGTTGTTCCGTGAGTTGGAACATTGTACAACTTCATTTCAGGTGAAACTTGGAAGAAACAAGTGTAAGATCCATTGTCATTACCTAGCAATGTGTAGATGTTAACTAGTTTGAATGTTTCGCCTGGTAGGTGTCCAAACACAACGTTTGATCCTGCTACCGGAACTTCTGTTAGTCTTCTAACAGCAATAAACGAACCACTCTGATAGTAATCTGCATAACCATCCCCTGTACCATTAATTAGATCAGCGGATGCAGAAACATATCCAGTTCCTCTACTTGTAAATGTTGGTGTAGCAAGTGTTCCTGCCGAAGCAATTCTAACATCTGCTGGTACAGCGTAGATTTCGCTTGGATCAGTAATTGTCATTGTTGGAGCACTTGTGTAACCACTGCCTGGTTCAACAATAGTAATCTTAAAGATCTTATTCTCTGCAACGTATGCTCTACCTTTAGCAGTAGCACCTGTGTAAATTGCAATTTGCTGATCACTACCTGCATCGCCAACAATTACACTAAACACACCGCGTCTAGTTTTGTTAACACCAAATGCAATTGCAATACCACCACTACTTGAGCTTATTTCACCGTCACCGTATCCTGTCCATGTCCAGTTAATACCGTCTTGTGAATGTGCAACATAGTCATATCCGTTAACAGCAGCGTTGTATGCTGTTGCCATAAACAGACCTTGACCATATTCAACTTTTTGTATGCCTGCAGGTGTAGTTGAGTCAGGTGAACCAATTGTCATTGCTGACCATGTAGCACCGTCTAAACTAAATGCTGCGTTATCGCTGTCTGTAGCTGTTGCAACAAACTTACCATTACCCCAAGCAACACTGCTCCAGTTTGAACTTGCTGGAAGTGAAACGTCTGTCCAATTTTCGCCACCATCAGATGACCATGCAGCAGTTGTACTACCGGCTTTAACAGCTACAAGTCTGCCACGTCTTGCTGTGATTGCAGTAAATCCTGTGCTGTTTAATGTACCTGTAACGTCCCAAACTATACCATCTAGTGAAATAGCAACTGTTGTGCTGTTACTTGCAATAGCAATAAAGCGTCCGTTGTCATAAGTAACTCCGCACCAATCAGCACTTGCTGGTAATGCTGAAGCTACCCAAGTAACACCGTTATCTGAGTATGCAGCACTTGTTCCACTGTCTGCAACTGCAACAAATCTTCCTTGTTTTGCAAGTGTTGATCCGTCTTCAATTAAGCCGTGTGCAACAGCAGTCCAGTTAGATGTTGAAGGCATTGTGTTTGCTACCCAGTTAGTGCCGTCCATTGAGTAAGCACCTGCATTTGCAGCGGTTTTAACTGCTACAAATACACCTGGTTGTCCGTAACCCTCTTCGTCATATACTAATACTGCACCATTACTATCTACTGATGTAATTGTTATTGTTAAATCGTGTGTTCCGTCAGTACCACCAAGTGCAGAACCTAGTACCGTAACGTTTTCAAGTCTTGCATAATTTGCACCGCCACTTACTAGTGTAGTTTTATATTTCCAACCATTCTTGGTTACAGTAATACTTAAACCACTTCCTGATCCGCCTGATGGACTTACAACATAAACTCCTGTTGTTTCACCAAATGCTGAATCTTTCCAAGTACCTGTAGTTGGAAGTGTTTGTAGTGAACTTCCAAAGCCTGGGCTTGTAAATTGAACTCTTGGTTGAACAACATATGTTGATGAAGCATCAGGTGAAGCAATAGTAGTTCCTGCAACTACGTGATCCCATCCTGACCCACCTGTTGATTCTTTTGTAACTGTAGCAATCTTAGTACCTGCGTTGTATGTTGCAATAACACCGTATTGTCCAACACCTGTACCACCGGTTACATAAACTACCATGCCTACATATGCTGAACTTGTTTCAGCATCAGTAGCTGCAAGTGTAATACTTGTTGAAGTACCACCCTGTGCAGTGTTAGCGTTTGAAACATAACCAAAGCCACCGAAGTTTCCTGCTGCTTCTGGAGCATCAGTACTATCGTCAACTAGATCTTTTAAGAATACTTGATGTACAGCACCGTTTCTAAATTCATCATTGTATGATGATGCACCAGTACCTGCGCCTGAAATTAATGTATCAACTTCAGTGTATTCTTGACCTGCGTTTTCATATTCAAAGTTGTAAACTTGTTGAGCACCGTCGGTGTTTACTTCGGAGATAATAGCTTCGAACTGGAACTTATTATCAACAATCGCAGTGTTTGGAGTTTCAGTTGAATCAAATCCTTCTGCTACTGAACCAAAGTCACCGTATGAGTTGTTACCGTTTGTACCTCTAATTCTACCACCGTCTGTTGACAAGTAACCAATGTGTGAGTAGTAAGTAAACACAGAAACAAGTTCTGCTCTACCATTGTTTGCTACCCAAGCACCGATACCGTCTGATATAACCTGTGTAAAGTCGTTACTAACAATCGAATCGTTACCACCTGCGTGTAATGCACCGTCAATTTTCTGACCAATTGCAGCATAACCAAATGTTGTAACACCTTGTACATATGGTGAACGTGAAGTGATCCATACTCTGTAATCTTCTGGACCCCAACCTGGATCAAGTGAACAATATGCTCCTGCTGTAACTCTTGAAGTTCCATATGAGTTTGGAGGAGTTAAATCACCACTTAGTCCATCAAGTGTTTGGTTTCTAATACCTGTTCCGTTTCTTAGATAGTACATATCTTCTTCTAAGGAACCTTTTACTGAGTTACCATACCATCTTGCTGCTAATAGTGTTTTGTAATTTCCTTTGTAGTCAATGTCATATTTTAGAGCATTGATAACTTCACCCACATCACGTAAGCAGAATGTTTTATCGTATGCAAGTTCAACTCCCATCGAACCTGTGTCTGTATCTAATGACATTGCGTCTGCTACATTACGCATTTTTGCAACTGTAAATGTTGTGCTACTTAAAATTGAATGTACATAATAAGTATTGCCTGCAACAATTCCGTCTCCGCCTGTTGTTACTGGTGGACTTAAAACAGTTCCATTAAATTTAATTGCTAAGCCGCGTTGTAACCAGCTAGTATCACTAATTGTAATTGCATCTGTACCAGCATCTGTTGCTGTTGCAGTGTCGTTCCATGTGTTAGCAATATAAGCTTCAGCTTCAGCAACAATAAATGCTCTGTTTCTTTCTAGTTGCTCTCTTGCATGATGTGCGTTTCTGTATTCTGTAGAACATCTTGAACCTTCAGTTGTTCCACTGTAAATAATTGTATCAATATTATCAAACAATGTTGCAAATCTTGATGCTGCTGTTGTGTCACCGTTTAAGTAGGTAGCAGTATCGCCAGCAACTGTTTCTGCAACAAATTGATATGCTGCTCTAGTTGCTGCTTTCTGTCCTAAATCATAAACATCACTAGCAGTAGATCTTAGATATGCGTAAGCATTTTTAATTGTTTGCCAGTTGCTGTTAAACATAAAGTCAAACATTGCACCTTCTAACAACAATCTCATATCTCTCTTACATTTGTCTGCATTGTAAGTTAAGTTTGGATAATTGTCTGCTAGATAGTTAGACATTGCGCTTACAAGGGCCTCTTGCTGCGCATCTAAGGTCTCTGCAGCGGTGATCAATGCGGTTGTACTAGTTACACCATTCGTTGCAATAGGATAGTCAATTTTATCAACTACAAGTCCTAAACCAGTACCGTTTGATAATGACAGTGTTGAACCGCCGTATGTTTGTGAAACAGTAAATGTATTAGAAGCTGCTGTATTATTAACCCAGAATGTAGTATCAGCAGTTAAGCCATTACCGCTTGTTCTCGGAATAATTTTATCACCAACTTGTAAACCGTGTGCTCCACTTGTTGTAATAACATTTGAAGAAATACTATCAATTGTTAAATTAGGTCTAGTACTTACATCAGTGATTGTATTAATGATAACATCTAGTGCTGCTTCAATATGTGCAATAGCAGCAGCAGAACCAGCTGTAGCTGATCTATACTGAAGTGTGTTTCCTAATTTAGTTAATACTGAATTGCCTGCAATTGCTGAAAGTTGAGTTTTCATCTCTCCGTATGCAGCAATTGTTGCTGTTTTTTCTGTACTATCAATAGCAAGTGAGCCAGCAATACCATCATAGTATGCTGTAGCAGCATCAACAGTTGCTTTATAACCGCCATATGTTAAATCATATGCAATAGCATCTACAATGTAACCAATGTCTTGTTTACATTTTGTTTTGCTGTACTTGATATTAGGATAGTTAACACCAATCCAAAGAGTAATTTCTTCTTGTAAGAACGCTTTGTTTTCTTCGATTAAATGTCTAGCATCGCCATAACCAACTAGATATGATGAATTATATCCTGTTGGATCAGTACGTGTCATAAGATCTAAACCTCCAACACGGAAGTCGATGTTATGAATCATTGTTTCAATTAATTTATCTACTTCTGCAGATTCAACTGTGTCTGCAAAAGGAACTGCAATATCTTGTACTTCTGTATTTCCTGTTGTAGCTGTTACAGTAGCACCTGTGATTACATCTTTAATAACACCTTTCAAATGCTGATAAGTGTTTAAAGTGTAATATGTATCTGTATGGTGAGTTGTGCCAACAGCAGGACCTGCATTAGTTGCACGAATTTCATCACCGATTACACAAGTATGTTCTGGTACTAAGATCGGAAGTACTTCTCTATAACGTCCAGTTTTAACTTTAATAATGTTGTTTGGCTGTACACGCTCAGGAATTCTAGTTGTGTCGCCATCTTCAAGTGCGTTGTTAATGATTGTAACTAAACTAGATACAACAGCATCAACTCCTGATTCAGCAATAATATCACTATCTTTCCATTGTGCAACAACAGCAGTTGAAAGGTCACCGTTTGTTGTTTGATAGTTAACTGTAGGATCTGTTTGTGCTAATACATTGCTTACAACTGTTAACATATAGTTGTTTGCAGCAATATCGTTTGCAGATTCTGTAGAAAGTCTTGTGTATTCTTTAACACCTGCGTTTTCACTTTCTTCAAGACCGCCGACATATGCATTAGCAGCACCTCTAACTTTAACGTTACCGCCGTGTCTTAAGTCAAAGATAACAGCATCGACAATCCAACCAATGTCTCTGTAACATTTGTTGTCGTCATATGTAAAGTTATACCAAATACTTGTAGCATCTGGTACTGTAACTGTGTTGTATTCAATTTGATAATTAATCCATTCAGTTACTTCTTTCTGAATGAATGTTCTGTTTAATTCAAGAAGTTTTGTTGCATTAGGAAGTCTTGGTCCGTGTTCAACTTGTTGACAAGCATATCTAATGCTGCTCCAAGGTTTATCTAATGTTCCACCAAATACTGGGTACGGATTGTTTGTACCGTGTGGTGCAACAAAGTAAACGTGATCTGAGGAACCTAATGATCTCCATTGAGGATACTCAGCACCTGCCATAAGTACTTGACCTTCTACACCGATTGGTAATCTAGTTACACCAGCACCGCCATAGTAAACAAGGTCACCTTTAGTAGTTAGAATATCTGTTTCTGAACCTGTAATTAACTGGTTCCAATAAGTACCTGTTAAGTCTTGATCTGGACGAGAGTTATCTGCTCCGCCACCTTCGGCTCCAATTGTTGAACCGTCATCGCCTTCTGATCTGTGTCTTGATACACAAACATATGCGTTTGCACCAAATTTAACAACATCGCCAATTTCATAATCTGTATCGTCAGTCCAGTCACCTTGCCAACTAAATCCTTCGTTTAGTCTTCCCCAGTAGTTAGGTTCTGTAGGATGAGCAGCAACTCTTGCTGTCATCGAACCTGTAGCTGTGTCAGGTTCAAATACTGTTCCACCGTGTACTGTTGAAATTGTAAATTGTGTACCGCTGTCTACAGTTTTAACAAAGTAAAGTGCATCTGAATTAACATTACCAAATGTTGTTCCACTAAATTGTACTGACTGACCAACAGTCATTCCAGTTGTGTCAGCAGTTGTGAAAAGATTTGTTCCGTTAGTAGATGCTGTTACTGTAAAGTCATTACTTGGTGAATCAGCAATTGCAACATAGCTGTAACCGTTGTTTCTTACAACCTGACCAACTTTATAGTCTGTTGTGTTGACCCAAGCACTTTGGAAATCAAATCCTTCGCTGAATAATCCCCAGTCTGAACCGTTGTCTGGTGGAGTTTTTGCAGTGTTGTGTGTTTTTGCAACGTAACTGTTACCACCGTACTTAACAACATCACCAATTTTATAGTTTGCACTGTTGTTCCAATCGTTGGAAAATTCAAAACCTTCAACAAAGGAAGCCCAGTTAGCAGTGTCGTTGGTAAACGATGTAACATCTGATGTGTGGTATGTTGTACAAATATAAAGATTTGCACCATACTTAACAATATCGTTAATTTTATATCTTGTTGCGGCTACCCATGAGCCTTTGTACTCGATGCCTTGGTTAAAATAATCCCACTTGGCTTGATCATTTTCAAGACCTAGTGCATTTGTTGCAGCTGATGTGTGTCCAGTGTTACAAACATATGTTACACCACCATACTTAATTAAATCATTAAGTTTATATCTAGTCGCTGCGACCCAAGCGCCTTTCCAATCAAATCCTTCAGCATATACATCCCACTTGGCAGTATCTAACTCTAACCCATCGGAAGTAGTAGCGGCAGAAGTGTGGGCAGTGTTACAGATGTATAAGTTGCCACCGTATTTGACAACATCGTTTAATACATAATAAGTTGCTGTTGACCAATCACCTTTCCATGATTGACCATCAGTCATTGTGTTCCATTTACTAGGAACATCGTTGAAATTTACATAAAAATCTGGGTCTGAAGTATGTCCTACAGCACATATAAATGTTTTACCGCCGTATCGGACAACGTCATCTTTATAGTATGTCGTGGAACCTGCCCAGTCCCCTTTCCATACAAATCTAATTCTACCAAGTTTAAATTCTGCCATTTAATTAACTCCGTTGTACTTATTTACCTTAATTACCTCGAATTGTTTTTATCGAAGGATCTGTGGAACATTGCTTGTGCCAATATAGATCCTTGGACACCTGCTTCGTCACCAACAAATTTTGTTTTAACAGGAATTGTAACTCTAAGTCCTGCTGAGTTTCCAATTTCTCCTGGTCCTACTTTAACAGTACCAGCAATAAAGCTGGCTGTAAGCAAGTCAGCACCACCAACGTTCAATCTATTTTGTAGGTATGCTTTAATTGCTCTCTGTGTAGGAACAATATTATTTGAGTCTGCTGTGAATAGTGGGTCTGTCGAGAATTCTCTAATAACAGTTCCAGTACCACCAACTCTAATACCACCTAGTGCAAGTTCTGTCAGTCCGTTTAGATCGAAGAAGTCTGCACTAATTGTAACAATACCAGTGGCCTGTTCAACAGCAAACAACTCACCAACTCTAAAGTTTCCTGATTGGTCAGTTGATGTATAGAACACTCTACCACCGTTCTGTTCAATAACTTCGTTTTCTGGATAACTTACATAGTTTCCTGAATATAATTCAGGATAGTTACTTTGTAAGAAGTTTCCAGTTCCAACATCTAAGAAATCGTGTCCTGTAATTCTACAGTTTGAATATCTTAATCTAATTTCTACTGCGTTACCGTGGAAGTTACTTGGATCGTCCTCAATTTTTAACTCAGGTGTGACTCTAAGTCTAAGTGTAAACGTTCCGTTGGACTCTTCACTTTCTTTTTCAATTAACACAACTGTGTATAATTCAGGATTACCACTTAATCTTAACTGGGCACCTGGACCAATAACTGTATTAATGTCACTAATTGTTAAGAATTTACCAACAGCAACAATATCAGCAAAACCATCACCTGTTACAGTAACTTGGGTGGTACTTGTTTTGTAAGCATTTCCTCTGTTTATCCAGCTAGGTTGTGCTAACACTCTATCACCCATTCTATTTAAATCTAATTCTAAATCACCTGTGTTGTTAGGATCAACAATTGTAAATGTCGGAGGTGCAGCATAACCACTACCTGGCTCCCACAATCTTACTTCACTAATTCTACCACCACCAACTACAACTCTACCTAATGCTCTAGCACCTGTGTAGAAACGTTTGTGTGTAAATGTGATATCTCTACTAATTAATATCCATTGACCTTTTCTGTTATCGCCGCCATCGTCTGTTGTAACATCTGGATTACCAAATGCAACTGGTCCCCAGTAGCCGTTGTCAACAACAGATTTAAGTTCCCAATTAATTCCATCATATGATTGATAGATATAATTTACAGGTCCTGCTGTTGGATCATCTCCTGAAATATCAACGCCGCCTGTATCCATAGTAGCTATAAACATACCGCCACCAAATTTTAGATCACGCCATGTCATTCTAGTTGATCCATCCGGTGTAGGCATTGTGCCTGGATACCAAAAATCTCCATCAAAGCTGTAAGCAATATCACCAAATTCTGAAATAGCAACAAATCTATTGTTACCATATGCGATCTTAATCCAGTCTTTCTGTGAACTGTCTGCAATAACATCCATGATCACAGGAGTTTCCCATGTAAATGTATCTGTTACTGAATCATATGCACCTGAAACTGCAAAGTTATTACTTTGAGCAACTGCAACAAATTTTCCTTTACCATAAGCAACTGATTTCCATTGGTTAATTGTAGAATCACCAAATGCTGGAATGTTTGCAGCGGTATAATTAATACCGTCTGTACTGTAACAAGCATTGTTTCCATCACTTGCTACAGCAACATAAACTCCGCCGCCACTAGTGATTGATTCCCAATTAGCACTTGCTGGTAATGCTTTGATTCCCCATGTATTTCCGTCTAATGTATATGCAAGATTATTACTTCCATATTTTACAGTAGCAAGTACATAGTTTCCGCTTAATGCGTGACCGCCTGTTATACTAATCCAATTACCTGTTGAAGGTAAATTATTTGTTGTCCAAGTAGTACCGTCTTTAGATATGTTAGCGGTATTACCAATTGCCGACACTACACAGAATATTCCGCTTGTAGCAGTTCCTGCATATTCAAATGTTACAATTTCGTTGATACTATCGTCACTTGTTGATAATACAGTAATTACAAGATCGTTATCAGGTGAAACACCTCCTAGATCTGTACCAGGAATAGTAATTGTATCGCCTGTTGTATAACCTGCGCCTCTTCCTCTAATGGTTACAGTATAGTATTTTCCGCTTCTCTTAACATCCCAAGATGCAGTTGCAGGTAAAACATCAATTGTTGAACCATTTTGATCACCTGTTCCTGTAATACTTGTGTATGTAAATGTAGTTTCGTTATATGCTATTGAAGACCATTGTGTACCAGCGTCAAGTGTAATATTTTCCTGTGAAAATTCTGGTGCTGAAAATGTAAGTCTTGGTTCAATCAAGTATCTAGCACTAGTGGTTAAACTAGTTTTAATAGGATAACCTGGAATTACATGATCCCATCCTGGTTCACCTGTTGATTCTTTTACAACATTTAATACTTTAGTTGTTGTATTGTAAGAAGCAACTTTTCCGTACTGTCCTGTACCGTCACCTGATGTAATAATAATTCTACAACCTAACAAATATGCTTCTTCATTATCATCGTTAGTTGCAAGAGTTATTGATGTTTCATCGCCAGACTGTGCTTGGTTACCAACTTGAATATAACCGCCACCGCCAGCTGCTCCTGAACTTGCGCCTGTTACAATTCTTGCTTCGAATAATGAATCATCTCTAAATTCTTCTTGAATGACTTCAGCGTTTGTACCAGAACCAATTACAGTATACTCAGCAGTTGTATAATTTTGTCCACAGTTTGTATATTCGAATAATAAAATTTCATCATTTACTTCACCTGCAAATGCTGAAGCAATTTTAGCGTGTTCTGTTCTTCCGTTAACTGTTGCAGTAAGTGGTGTTTCTGAAGGATCATTACCATCAGCTAATGCACCAATATAACCATAAGAGTTGTTACCGTTTGTTGCACGAATTGTTCCACCAGTTTCTGCTAGATATCCAACCTGTGAGTAATATGTAAACACAGAAACAAGTTCTGCTCTACCATTATTTAAAACATGGGCACCAATACCGTCACTGATAACCTGTGTAAAGTCGTTGGACACCATTGACTTGTAGCCACCGTTGTGTAATGAACCGTCAATTTTTTGACCTGTACAGTTATCGCCAAACGTTGTTACGTTTTGAATATATGGTGAGCGTGTTGCAATCCAACATTTTTCATCAGCTGGTCCCCAGCCTGGATCAAGTGAACAATATGCAGGCCCTGTTGGTCTTTGATATAAATCAAATACGTTAGGTGGATTTAGTGTACCTGTTAAATTTTTAACTGTTAAATTTCTAACGCCTGTTGCATCTCTGCAATAGAACATATCTTCTCTTTGAGATCCATTAATTTGATTAGCATAGTATCTTGATTCAAGAATAGTTCTATAATTTCCTGTATATCTTAAATCATAAACAAAAGCATCTACATAACGTTGTACGTCTTCAACATAAAGTGCTTCTGGATATCCAGTATAATCTGGATAATTTACCTTCATGTATGCGTTAACTTCGTGTGCCAAGAACTTAGCATTTGCACCAATTGCTCTAGCACCATTAATTCTAGCACTATCGCTACTTAGATCATTAGTTCCTGTTACGTCTACATCTGTTCCTACAGAATTAATATGGAAGTTAACGTAATCAATAAAGTCTGTTACTCTATTATCTATTTGATTTGCTGTTGCATCATCGCCATAGATCGGAACATCATCATAAATTGGTTGTCCAGGCTGAATAATTTCTCCGCCTTCGCCAACAACTGCTGCTGTGTATTCTCCTGAAAATACAGAGTCGATAACATACACTTGTTCTTCTTCGTTGCCTGCTGTTCTTGTAACTGAATTGTTTAGAATAATTGTTCTGGCGACGTTCTTCAAATGATTTAATGCTGCAAATCTATATACTGTATCACCTGATAAAGCAGTATTAGCTTCATTTGGTCTAACAGTAGTTGAACGTAATTCGTCACCTAACAATGAAGTTTTTGCTGGAATAATAAGTGGAAGAATTTCTGTATAATCACCAGTGCTTAATTTAACTGTAGTAGTTCCAGTGTATTCATCATTTGCACGTTCTAGTGCATATCTAATAGTTTTTAAAGGTTTAAATGGATCAATACCTGCATTTGGATTGTCTCTATCGTCAACACCATTATAAGGATCTACATAGAAAAATCTAGACGATAAACCAAATTTATCATATCCAAGTGTTTGTTCTGATTGTACTGTTAATAATTCGTCTTGGTTACCAATTGGCACGTTTGCTGCACCAAGTGTACTTTGGTCACCGGCTAATGTTCTTGTTAAACCATAAGTTAACAAGTCTCCAGGGTTGATCATACCAATTTGATCATCACCTAAGAGTAATACATCCCAATATACAAATCCTGACCCGTTGTCTCCAGGAAAATTTTCGGCTGTAGCTTCGTGTTCATAGTTACATGAATATGCAGTACCTCTGTAAATAATAACATCATTTACAGCATAAACTGTACCTTGTACCCAAGAACCTTTCCATGCCTGGCTTTCTACAACAACTTCCCAGTTACCTGCATCTAAATAATCTAAACTCGAACCGTCATCTGTTGAATCAAGTAACGCAATATAAAGATTGCCGCCTCGTTGCACAACATCACCTGTTTTATAATTACCAGATGCTGCCCAAGGGCCTCTTAAATTAAATCCTTTTTCAATAATAGCCCAGTAAGTACCACCATCTGGTTGATAAATTGAGTCACCTGGTGTTCTACCATAGCTATTTGCCGACGCTCTATAAACATATCCGCCGTGCTGTACAACATCACCAATTGCATAGTAAGTTGTTGAATCCCATGTTCCTTTAAGTTTATGTCCAGCGATATAAACTGTAAAGTTTGAATCTGTAATTGACGATCCAGAGACGTGTCCAATCAACACTCTCATTAAAGTGCCGCCGTATTCTACGATATCGTTGGCTTTATATTTTGTATCTGAAGCCCATTCGCCTGCATAGTGAATATTTGTGTATGCAGTACCCCATTTTACTTGATCTAATTCTAAACCTTCTGCTGTTGTAGCAGCTGATGTATGACCTGTAATACATCTATAAACAATACCATTGTATCTAACTTGATCGCCAACACCGTATCTTGTTGATGTAGCCCAATCACCTTTCCACCCTACTGCCTGAGCAATAACTGTCCAGTCAGAAAGGTTATCGTCAAAATAAGTTCCGCTAGTATGTGCAGTTCCGACAAGCCAAACGTTACCACCATAGGATACTACTTCGCCTGGGAAGTAATCGGTAGCTGTTGCCCAACTTCCTCTATAATAAACACCGTCGGTGTGCTTTTTCCATGCTGGTTGTGATACAGTGTCACCTGGTGGAACAAATGTAAAATCTGCATTGAAATTACTTGAAGTATGCTGTCTAATACAAATCCAAGAACTACCTGCGTATAATACAACATCATCTTTGTTATATGATGTAGAGGTAGCCCAGTTGCTTCTCCAGGTATACCTAATTCTGCTTATCTTAAACTCTGCCATATCTTATATCCTAACCGTTTGATGAATGTCCTGTTGGATATTCATAGTTTTGATTAATTCTTTGTACTAACATACCTTCGTTGTCTACATAATAAAGTATACTTCTTTCATCCCAACGATATTGTGTATAATACATATTTGTATAATTTTGTTCATGATCTGCTGCAATTCCGTCAAAGAAATCAACACCTGGTTCAAAATCTTCAAATGTGTCTTCTGGTGCTCCTGGAAGGTTAATATCAATAGTATCTTTGTCTTTTAAATTATCAACACGTCTTAGATATAATTCACCATCTGCATTTCTGCGAATAGCATAGAAATATCTAGGACTGTCTCCTAATCCTCTTTCAGGATCTTGACCAAAGTAATAAGGACTCGCCATTATGAAATCTCCACGTAACTGACAGTAGCATCAACACTGTCGTCTGTATCAGATGCAATTCTTAAACCGGCAGTAGCAGGCAAAACTAATCTTTCACCTTGTGTAATAACCTTAGCACTCGACCCCGGAGGAATCGGTACCTGTCTAACATAATTTCCTTGAGTAGAGTTTTCATCAACTACATAAACATCTACAAGAACTGTGTCATAATCTGACGTGTTAGCAAGGTTACAACCAATTATTGTAGCTCTAACACCTTCTGGAATCTGTACGATATCAACCGGTGTTGTTCCTACTTGTGTTACCACTGACTGTTTAAATACTGTTGGCATCTTTCTTTATCCTAACATTAATGCAAATGATGCTGCAATGTCATTTGCTGTAATTTCAGAAACAGCACCTGAAGCACCTGCTGGTGAACTCCATGCAGCGCCGTCCCAAGTTTCCAACGCCTTAGACGTTGTGTTATATCTTGTCATACCTAATACTGCATAAGCAGTAGGTCTTTCTGCATCAGTTCCTCTTGGAGGAACAAATCCGTTGTTTGTATCAATTCTAAAATAACCAGTACCTGTTTGTGCAATTTGTGTAATTGCATTATTAGAAACGTTAGTAATTGTGTTGTCAACAATTTCAAAGTTTCCTAATCTAACACCGCCTGCGCCTGCGCCGTCAATGTATAAATCTAATCCTGGTTGAGTTGTTATTTCGTTATTTCTAAATATTAAATTTCCGATATCAAGTGTCGGAACATTCAATGTGTCTGCATATAAATCGCCAACGTGTACTGTTAACCATCTTTGTGTTGCTGAGCCTAAACTGTAAGTTAAGTTTGTTTCTGGAATTAAATCAGAAGCAATACTTGCATTAAAAATAATTTCGTCTGTTAGTGCATCACCAATGGTGATGTTTCCGCCTAGTGTGATGTTTCCGTCTGCATTGATGCTTCCTGTAACATATAAGTTACCGTCAATATTGGTGCTTGAAAATACTTCTAGTGTTCCTGAAGCGTTAGGGCGAATTTCTAAATTAACATTACTGTTAATGGTTGAAATTACATTGTTATGAATTTCAATATCATCAACTTGTAATTTAGAATTGTAAACTACTGGGTCTGATCCTGAAGGTGCAAAAGATAACGTAGTATCACTTGAAATAGTGTTACCGGTAAAATGAAGATTACCAACGTCAAGTTGATTATCTACTGTTAGTGTTGTTGATCTTGTTGTTCCTGAAACGTGTAAATCAGTCGATGGCGAAGAAGTGTTTACACCTACACGAGCGTTGTTTACATCTAGGTATAATATGTCAGGGTCTGTTGCTCCATTTCTAAAGGTTAAATCCACACCATCACGTATGAGATTTGCCTTTAAGAGCGGCCCACTGATACGTCCAACTGCCATTTGCTCTCCTTTACACGGGGATCCTGTCCCTCCAACTACCTTACATTGCGAGTTGACCACAGTAATAGATCAACGCATGGACTACGTTGACAATTGTATTTATGCCAAAAGGAGAATTACCCTAACATTAGGTCATATACGACAGCTAATTGTTCCATTAATGGTTCGTTTACTTCTTCACCACCACCTGTTGAACGTCTATATCCGTCGCCAGTTTGAGACCCTACTGTGATAGTAATATCGTTGAGTGGACTAGCACCACCTACAAACACAGTTCCTGGTATTAGTAGAGTATCGCCTACGTTGTAGCCAACACCTTTAGTTGTTATTTCTATAGATAATACTCCGCTTACTAGAGTAAATCTAAAATCTGCACCTGTACCAATACCTGATGTGCTTATTTGTGATACTGGGTATTGAATCTGATCTGCAAGTCCTGATAATCCACCAGTAAATGATACATTATCAATTTCACCAGCAAATGCTTCTAAATATTGTCTATCTGTGTTCCAACGTAGATCAGCAAGTTCAGGTTTACTAGGTCTTGATGCGTCACCGCCTCCTGGTATCCTAACTGCATTTGTACCCATAAATCTAAGATAGCCTGCACCTGTACTTCCAAATTTAAGTGGAGTAGTTCCGTTTAAATTTGTAATGTCGTTTGCTTGCCATTTAGTGTCTTCAATAAATGTAATACCTGTATCTGGATTTAATTCTACAAAGTCATCAGATTGTGCTCCAAATATTTCATTTGTTACACCATTAATATATAACTGATCACTTACCAATGAAGAGTAAGGTCTATTAGTAACTACGTTTGTTAAATCTGGGGTGTGTAGTGATAGCCATTTTCTTGCTGTACTATCATTCGCTTGTTGTCCTAGCTCGTGTGTTAGATCTTTTCCAGGAAGAATATCTTGTGTTAGGTCTGGGTTGATAACAATAACATCAATTTCTTCATCTCCAAGTATAACTGTTCCTGCTGTTGTTAAATCGCCATCAATGGTGATGTTTCCTGTAACAGCAAGATCACCATAGATATTTGTATTAGCAGTAACATCAACAGTTCCTGTTCCACTAGCTTGTAAGGTAACTGAAGAATTTGAATCTAAAGTTCCTATAATGTTATCAGTAAAATATAATTCGTCCGACTCTAGTCTATCAAAGTAATATGTTCCTGTATCAGAAATATTAAGTTGATTAATATATAAAGGACCTACAATAGTAGAAATAGTTCCGTTAGATCTAATAATGATATTATCTAATTTAGAATAATCATCAACTGATACATCAGTTGAACGAATATCTGTCGAAATGTCTAAATCAAAATATGGAGCGTCATTCCTAATACCAACTTTGCCGTCGGTAACACTTAGGTATAATAGAGAGGTAGAGTCAAATGTTGTGTTAGAGAATTTAAGATCAACGTTGTCTCTTTTTAGGTTTTGCTCTAATAAGTGGCCGCCAATTCGCCCTAATTGTGCCATTTAAAACTCCTTAGTTTGCAAATCCAAAGAACATTGTTACATATTTGCTGTAAGGTATTGGACTTGTAAACTTTAAATACCATCCATCTGCATATGGTGCGCCTGGACCGGTTAAACTTCCGCTTGTGCTTTGTTCTAGTGTAAAGTTTGTTGTAGGAATTTGCATGACATTTTCTACTAAAACAATTATGTTATTAGCACTAGAAGGAATGTTTGCTAAAGGACCAAAGACTGTTTCTGTAGCATCTCCTGGTCCAAATGATTCGATGGAAATTGCTGATGCTCCTGGAGCTCTAATAGTTTCCCAAGTGCCATTAATGTAGCCTTCAAACGAATCTGTATCTGTATTAAATCTTAAATAACCATTTCCAGGATAAGTTGAATTACCATCTGCTGGTTGTCTTACCGCAGTTACGTCAGGACGCTGTGCTTGTGATCCTTTAGGAACCATTACTGCTCCATTAAAATCCATCACAGCACGACCGTGTGCGTTTACCTGAAAGGTATTATCACTAGGACTATACTTCGATGTATTCTGTGACTTTAAAAATTTCATAGTCCTTCCTTAAACTGCAAGTGAACTAATTGTAGCAGTAACTAAACTTGCTGCACTAGTTCCAATCCAAATTTCATCACCGCTATCTAAAATAATTTTTTCATCGCTGAAAAATACAGTTTCGCCTGCAGGTATTGTAAGATTACTTACAATTAAATTATCAGCTGCTGCGGTGTCACCACTTCTTACTAGATAGATATTAACAGCACAAGTATCTACTGACTCATCTGTAATATCAGGTGTTCCTGTATTACATAAAATCATAGTTGTTATAGCTGTTGTTTGCCCTGTTACAGCACCCCCAATAGGAGCTCCTGTAGTTGACGCAGTGAAAACTTTGCTTGGTACAGTTATTGAAGATCCAGTTAATTGTGTACTTGTTATCATCGTTTTCCCTTAAAAAAGCATACTAAAGAGCAATGCTCTATTCTTACTTATTAATTCTCCAGTATCTGTTGAGTTAGTAAAGAACATACCTGTTTTTCCGACAGCAGGTTCGTTGCTATAAACAATAGTACTATCTACTACATACGCTGGAGTAACTGCAATTTTTTCTAGTTCAATACCGTAGTTTACTTGTAATTTACCAGTACCTTGAGTACGAACAAAAATATTTGCGTTTGTATCGTTATTAGTAATTTCGTTTCCCGAAAACTCTAAACTTTGTATTGTAGTTCTGTTAGAATAAAATTGCGAGTTTAATACTCCGTCGACTAATACAGATACTGCACTTTCACCGAAAGAACTGTAACCAGTATTGTCAGTCAAATATGCTAAACTTCCTGACACATCTTTATCTGTAATAATAACTCTTGTGTTATCATCAATAATTTGGAAGGTCGGATTATCTCTAATTGAATCGTCTACATACTTTTTATTAGGTATGTCGTCATCATCAGTGATTTGCAATTCATAATTTAATGTTCCTAAAACTTTTACTACACCTGTACCTGTACCAATAAGTGTTAAGTCACCATCATCTGTTTCAGAATTAGTTAAAACTTTTCTAACACGAATTGCACTGTTGGCATAGTTAAATGTAGTTTCAGGTGAACCAAATGCAAAGTTAAAAGTATCATCGCTTTCGTTATAAACGATAGTTGCAGGAGTTTCGGTTCCTCTATCAATTTGAATACCTGAGTAACCTAGTGTTACTCCTGCACCTGTTTCGCCATAGTTTAAAACTATGATGTTATCGTTTACATTTAGGTTTTCTGCTGATACAGTTAGTGTGTCACCTTCAACGACAAGGTTACCTGTAACCTTTACTTCACCAATACCCGGACCTGTGTCGAATAAAATTTTATTCCCTTCACCGGTCTTGATTGTGTAATCGCCGTTAGTTTGTACGAACTGTGCCATTATTCAGTACCTATTAAGAAATTGCTGTTAATACGATGTAGTCTGCTGATGAATCGTTTTCTAGATACCAAGTATACTTGTTACCAGAAAAGTCAGTAGCAACACGCTTAGTAATTTTAGCAATGTTTACTAGATCAGCGTCAAGGTTACCTGTTGTAGAACCTTGTAACTGCATTTCACCTTGTGCAGCTGGTGTACCATTTTTCAACTTACAAGTTAGATAATTTGCAGTTGTTCCAATGTCGCCAACTCTTACTACTGTGAATGAAGTTGCTCCACGTTGTTTAATAATAACACCGTCTGTTCTATTTGATGTGCCATCGTGGAAATTAACAGTGATACCTGTATCTGAAACTGGTGATTTGATTACATCTACACCATTTACATCTTTTCTAAGTGGTCTTCCCATTTGTTTTCTCCTATGTTTAGAAGTCCGATGCGGGTTCTAGCCGCTACGAGGTTTGGTTTCCCCATAAGTCCACCACCTTGGTGGCACACTATCTGACACAAGTATTTATCTTTTGCTCAACAAAGCCATAAGTTCTACCTTACTTATAGTATTCATTAGTGCATTGATTTTGTCTATTTCGTCTTGTGCTTTTGCAATAGCGTGAGTGCTTTTTGTTTGTTTATAGCGTATTAGATGCTCCATATAGTTTTTCATATGGCCTTCTACTGCTGTTTGGATTGTTCTTACATCATGTGAGAACATAGGAAAACGCTTCTTCCACTTATCGAATTGATCTCTAAGTTTATTGAAATCTTCGTGACTTGTAATATCTTCCATAACAATATTTAACACTCTTTTTGGCAGATTGTCAAGCCATAAAAAAAGGGCGGTATAAAACCGCCCTTTTTCGTAACACTTAAAAGTGTAAATTAAGCAAAACGTAAGTTAGCTGAAGTTACAGCAACTTTGCCTAAGTAGTCAGCAGCATTACCAAGAGATGAAGCTGTGTTGTTTAATTCAACGTAGCCATATCTTGTCATGAAGCTAACAACTGGTTCGAATGTACCTGGATCAAGTACAACACCGCTTGACATTAATGGAATGTATGGGCAGTAGAACGCAGCAGCGTCAGATTCTGAAGAACCTTTGTAACCAACTAGTACATCGTCAGATGTAGCATAGCCGTTTACATACACACGCATTGCACTGTTTAAAGTACCTACAAACTTAGTGTTTGTCGGAGCTTCAAAAGTACCTTCTGTTGTTCTTGCGAACGCAGAAGTTGTAGCAGACTGAAGAAGTGTTAACACTGTTGGTGAAACCACTGCCCAGTTACCTGCGCCACGACGTGTACGTTGTGCAATCAAGTTTGCAACACGGTTGATTTGAACAGCCAATGCAGCGTGTTCGTCACCAACGAATGTAGCAGTACCTGATACAGCAGCTTGATCGTATGTCAATGCAGCAGTACCTGCTAGTGAGCTAAGAGATCCGATGATCTCCTGGTCGATCTCAGCAGTAATCTCTTGTGCAAGAGCTGCCATGATCTCAGCTTCAACGTCAATGCCCTGTTGAGCTTGAGCGTCTTGAGCTGCTTCAAAAGTCCAGCGAGCTGACAATTTACGTGTCTTCGCTTCGACTGTTTGTTTCAAGATTTGAATGCTTAGTCTTGTACCAGCTTCACCTTCTAAAGTTGCTGTAGCAGCAGCTCTGTTAGATGAAATTGTAGACCCTGCTGTAGTAGCAGAATAGCCTTCAGCAATCTTGAATGGGCTTAATGCCTCTTCACCAGCTGTTGTTCCAGTTACACCAGAACCTGTTACAGCATCAGCGTAACGAACTCTTAATGTATGGATTTGACCAACTGGTCCAGTCATTGGTTGTACACCAACTAGTTCATTAGCAATGACTGTTGGCATAACACGTCTGATCACTGGAAGGATGACGCGATTTAGGGTTGCAACGTTACCGGCGGAAGTAGCACCAGCTGTAGCGGACTCTGAAAGATACTTGCGAGTGTTCTCAAGAGTGGCAGCCATAACTGAACGCTTGTTACCTTGAAGGCCTTCTAATAATGCCTCTTTGGTTTCCGACCAGCGTGACTCTAATAGTTGTGACATTTGTATGTTCTCCTTAAACTTTAAGTCCCGCAAGTCTGCGGATATCAAAAATCTCAGCAGTTTTTTCTCCACTGCTTTCTTGTGCCTGTGCTTTATCGCCTGTAACTTCTTTGCCTTCAGTAAGCGCCTTCTTCGCTGGTACATTGCCATCCATCACGGCGCCAATGTACTTGTCAAAAGTAGCGTGTAATTTGTTAGTCTGAACAGATTCTAGTAGTTCACTCATAACTTCGCGCTTGTCTGTACTTAAAGGTGATAAAAGTTCATTCATCACTTCTTTTCTAGCTGCGCTATCTTTCATACGAGCAATCTCTGATTCACGACTTTCAACTAGTTTTTCTGCTTCTGCAATTTTTGCTTCAGCTTCTTTAACTGCATCTTCTTTCTGTTTTACAACTTTAAGAAGTTTTGCTGTCTCAGATTTTTCATTTAGATAACTAGCCGCGTATTCACTTGAAAAACTTTCAAAAATTCTGCGACCAAAATCATTTTTACGTGCTGCATCAATATCTTCTTTAAGTTGTGACATCTCAGAACGTAGTCCTTTAGAGACTGTTTCTTTGACTGCATCAGAAGCTTTTGCAATAAATTCTTTCTTGACAGATTCAAATTTTGCTTTGCTATCGCGAATTAACTTCACTTTAGTTTCAGCTAGATCTTTTTTGTCAGTGTGGAATTCGGCAATTTCTTTTGCTAATGCGTTAACTATGAAAGATTCTAATTTAGCAACGTTATTTGCTACACTCTTACGATCTTCATGTAGTTCAGCTAGTTCTTTTTTCAAGTTGTTAAGAACAAATGATTCCATTGCTTTGGAATCATCTTTCATTTTCTTAGCGTACTTGGCTCTAGCTTCAATAAGTCCTTGACGATCTTCAGCAAACTCAGATAGTTCAGCTTGAATTCTATCAGCTAACATCTTTTCTACTGCTTCTGCCATTGCAGACTTATCATGCTCATATTTTTGAGCGAACTCTTCACGTAATTGTGCAGAGACTGTGTCGCGGTTTTCTTGAATAGCAGTTTCCCAAGCGGTCTCAATCTCCGACTTGACATCTTCGGAAATCACGTTATTTTCAAATAACTGTTTTACGAAATCTAACATTTTGTGATTCTCCTTAAGATTTTAGACCTTGAATTATTTTCTTCAAGCTCTCTGCTATATATCGTTGTGCCTGTGCGTCGCCTTTTACTTCTTGTGCAACTTTATATGCCTGAAATCCACCATTTGTATTCATTAGGTGTTCATAAACTGGTGTAGGATAAGCTCCCGGAGCACTTGGTTGGGCTACAATGTCCACTGTAACAATTTCAAATCCTTGAACGTTACCGCTCGGGTCTACCTCTCCTGAACCTCTACTGCTTACACCTAATTTAACTCCTGATGTCAACATAGTTTCAATCAGTTGTCCCATAGGTGTAGGCAACATTTTAAGTTTTCCGTAGCCGTTAGGACCGTCCATCCACATTTTAGTAATCATGTGTGATACACGGTCGAGGTTTATTTTTAAATCTTGAGGATGATCAACTTCGCCTAGCACTGAATACCCCCCAGAAATCTGTTCGTTGAGCGTCTTGACAGCCCTATCAATTTCCTTAGAAGAATAAACACGTTGGTTAGCATTACGAATGTCACCCTGAATACAGATGCCACTCAAGTGTAATGACTTACCTTCGCCTTCATCACGCTCAAGTACGATTTTAGCCTGATCGAAGCTCAGATGTTCTGTTAAGCTAGTTTTCAACCTTATTATCCCCTATTATCTACGACCACGGAAAATTGAATCGGTGTTGCCAGCGCCGCTTTCTTTGTTTGCTGCACCACTTTCTTTGCTCATTTTAGTAGCGTTTTTAGAACCTGGTGTGTTTACATTACCAAAGTCATCAACTTTAGGTGCTTTTGCGCCAGTTCCACCTTTCTCTTCGCCTTTGCTTCCGAGAATGTTTGCTGCTGTACCACCCATATCATTTTTACCTGCTACTGGTGATTTTGTGTCAGCGCCTGATTCTGTGCTTTTTACACCCGCTACTTTTTCAACGTACTCACGCATTGTTGCAAGTTCGTCTACTTCTGGAGCAATTTCGTCAGCAACTGGCTCTAAAGATTCTTCTTCAGCTTCTTCATCGCCTGCTTCGCCTTCGTCGCCTTCGTCTCCACCTTTAATTTCATCAAATTTAGCTTGTAGTTCGTCAACAATAGAGTCTAGATCTTGGAATAACTCTTCTGGCTCTTTGTCGCCTTCTTCGTCATCACCTGTGATATCAGCTTCTAGATCGTCTGTTGCGTCTCCGCCCATATCCATGTCGTCAGCTGGATCTTCTTCGTCATCAGCTTCTACAGCTACTTCTTCAAATTCTTCGTCAACTTTGTCTTCGTCATCATCTTCTGATGCTTCGTCAACTTTGTCTTCTTCTGCATCGTCGTCTTTTGATGCTTCATCAACTTCTTTGTCTTCAGCATCTTCGTCTTTTGCAGCTTCGTCTACTTCCTCATCGTCAGTCATTTCTTCCTGGATAAGGTTTTCATAAATTTCTCTTGATTTTCCTACAACGTACTCATGAAAAAGCTCTTCGGCTTTTGCTTGATCGTCGTTAACTAGATGCTCAAGCATCTGTTCTAATTGTGATTTATCTGCCATTTTGTTCTCCTATAGATTGGTAAGGCTGTTTTGTTATGTATTTACATAACATTTATAAAAAGCTGGTTAAATGTGCATATTTTGAGCCGTTTGAAGATGATATATAGTCCCTCCGAAGGTATTTTCGAAGTCTTCATGCGAAATATGCCTTAAATTGGTATATTGCGGCCCTAATTTGTCAGGTATAAATCCTCCTGGTTCAATAACTCTATAAAATTTAATAGACTTAAATTCTTTTATTACCTTTTCTGTTTGCGACAACCAATTACCAAAAAACGTAGCTGAGTCTACACTTTTTTTATAATTGAATGTATTTGCATACACATTATTAAATTTTCCGTCAAGTCCTTTGTAATCGAACCCATGAATATATATCTCTTTATGCCCATTTTGTGCGGCAAACCATAGTGCAGTAGGTCCACTTGACCATCCTTTATGTGGGCTAAAAAAGTTAATTCTTGACTTTGTTTTAATGCCTTTGTTAGGGTTTGTCCATAATGTACCCTTGTGATGATAGCCTGAATCAATGATTTCATTAACCATTTTAACATCTACTGCTACTAAAAAGTTAGGATCAAATTCTCTATATTGTGCATTACATCCGTACACAATTCCGTACTCAAGTAACTTTTTCATATCGACTTTTTGTCGACTTTTACCATTACCTAGTACAAATGCGGGACGCTTATAGATTTTCTTATTCTGCTGGTTCTGCTGGGGTTGCATACATTTGCCTTATAAATTCTAGTTCAGATTGTTTTTCTGCTGTATGTGCTTCAGCAGCCATTCTGATTTCGTTTATTTGGCGAAGTGTAAGCCTGATTTTTCTAGTATCTGACGCTTTAAGAACAGACGTGTCTTTGCTGTTGTCGTATCTTTTGTCGACAGCAAAGTCATTGATTGAATCGTTGAAGTATAAAAATTCTCTTAAAAGCATACTACTATTTATTACTGCGAGACAGTTTCACTACCTGCCGCAGCTCCCTCTCCGCCTGCAGGTTCAGCAGCAGCCGCTTGATCTGGTGTTGCTTCAGCATCAGTTTGCGCTCCTGCTTCTGCTTCCATACCCGCTGGTGTAATACCAGCAGTTCTTAGCTCTCCTCCAGCATCAGCCGGTGGTTGAAGCATTAGTGAATTTTCTTCTTTCCACAGTCTTTCATTTTCTTTGATTTCTTCTTCAGTTAAACCTAAGTAACGTTTCATAGCAAAACGTTTTGATAAGTGTGGAACTTGTTGTAATGTACCAAATAGATTTGCTCTTGTAGTATCAAGCTCAGCTTGTCTGTATGCAGCAAAGTTTTGTGGTGTTTGGAATTTCAAATCAAACAGTGTAGGATCAATGTTATAACCTTGATTGCTTAACCAAAATTTAAATTCTACATCAAATGCTTCTACAATACTGCTTTGTAGTCTTTCACAATATTTGTTAAAACGAAGCTCTTGAATATATGCTGTTCCTACTTTACCGTCTGCTACTGTGTTAGGTTGTTCGTCAATTGAAGTTGGCAAATAAGAAGCCGGAATTCTCAATGCACGGAACAATTTATTAGTAAAGTATTTTAAATCTGTAATTTCACCTAGGTTAGTACCACCTGGTAATGTTTCAACTTTAGATCCACGTCCTTCTGCTGTTTGTGGAAAGAAGTAATCTTCGTTGGTTGATAGTGGATTATAACTTGCATCAATAACATTTGTGCTACCGCCTGTTTGTGACGGAATACGTCTTTGTTGGATTTCATTCTTAACTTTTTCAACAAAGCTCATTGCCATGTGTGAAGGCATATTACCAACGTCTACATAAAAAATTCTTCTTTCTGGAGCACGTTGAATACGATAGATAATAATCGCATCTTCAAGTAATTCTTTTTGTTTGTAAACTTTGAACACACTTTCTAATAGTGAATTACCAAAAGGATAATTGTTATCCAATCCTTCTGATAGTGAAATGTGCATCACGTGTTCAGCGTCTACTGTAATTTCATTTTGTGCATTATGGAAACGTGTGCCTGGTGTTTGTGCTGCTGATCCTACAAAGCCACGACCAAACCCTCCTCCAGTTGTGTATGAGCTGGTTCCACTTGGAGAAGTGTTTGACGTACCGTGTGGTGTGGTAGCAACTAGATTTTTAAAATTAAAATTAATGTCTTTTATAACATACTGCTCGGGAATCTTTCCTTCGGATTCGTTAACAATAATTTTGGAGACTTTTGCTTGATCCACATATAACAATTTCTTAGTTTCTGGATCACGAATGAAAAAACAATCGCCATATTTAAATGTGTTCCTTACTACTCTAAAAATTCTAGTTTCAAACTGTTGTTGCTTAGACCATTTTTGTAATGCGTCTTTTAATAATTTTGTTTCAACACCTGTAGGTTGTTTTCTAAATTTAAAATTAAATGGTGTTGAATTTTCTTTGTCTTTACCTGTACAAAATTCAGCAAGAATATCAAGAGCAGCATTAACTTCTGAATCCATATCCATGGTATCATACTGCATATATCTTTCAATTCTATTTGGCGCACCTGCATAAACATCGGGCAAGAAAGATGAGTAGTTAGCACGAGCAGGACCAGCGCGGCCGCCGCCACTAATTGGGCTATAACTACCACTCTTGTTATCAATGTTTACAGGTGTAAAATATTTTTTCCAGCTCATTCTTTTTCCTAATTAAACAACAAATGCGTCTTGACTTAATCCGCCAGTTACATTAATATGTTGCTGTTGTAGTTTATTATTCATTCTTGCCAAAGCTACTAATTCTTGTATGCTACTATTTAATTCTAGAATAGGATCTTTCTCTACATTTGTGGCTGCTGCCATTTGGGCTTCTTCTGTCATTGGAACACCAGTTGCCAATTCTTCTTCAGTTTTGGCAGCGTCTGGAAGCGTATTGGACGCAGTGGTTATATTACCTTGGCTGTAACCTCCTCCGCCGTTAACTTCTGCTACTTTGGTTTGGAAATCCTGTACTTCTTGTTCTGTTACTGTTCCGTCAGCAATCATTTGCTGAGAAGCCTGTTGTCTAGCAGCCATGAGCTGTTGTTGTATTTGGGCTAGTTCTTGTTTTTCATCTTCTGCTGACCAACCAACCGAAGAAAAACTATTATCTGCAATTGCCTGTTGTAGTTTCTCTGCTTTGGCTTCTAGATCTCTAATAGTATCAGGACCTGAAAGTTTTTCTCCAATTACTTCACCTACAGCATCACCAGCTTTTGAGCCGGCCCACCAACCAATTGCACCACCTATGAGACCACCAATCGCTGTTCCAACAATTGGAACAGCAGAACCAATTGCGGCTCCTGCCATTGCGCCAGTTGCCATACCGGTTAATCCGCCGGTAGTGCTTGTTACTGCTTTTGTTTTTTCGACAGTAGCTTGATTTTGAGTTATTTCACCCGATGCTAGTTTTTCATCAGCATCACTGTATCTCGAATATCCGTCATATAAAGACATACCTACTGCTACTGGTGCTGCTGCTTTTCCGGCAACTCTTAATAGTTTTCCACCCCAAGATGATAGTTTGCCCATCATTCCAGGCTTTGCGCCTGATGGTGTCTTTTGGTTGGTCCAAGAACCGTTGCCGCCTGGTCCTCCTCTATTCGAACCTGTAAATGCGCCTAGGCCGCTTTTTGCCAAAGTTAAGGCAGTCATTAAAGCGCCTAGTGCTGTAGTTACTCCACCTATAGCAGCTATAGCTAGTCCCATTTCAGTAGCATATTCGCCTGCCTTTTGCTGCATAGGAAGTGAAAACTCTTTTGCAGCCTTCATTACTAGATCAAATGCATCATTGACTGGAGTAATATCAATCTTATTCAACTCAGATGTCATAAATGCAGCAGCTTCGTTGAATTTGTTTCTTACTGCTTCTACTGTCGCTGCATCTACAAATTCAGTGCCAGCGGTGCCTGCGGCGATATTATCTTTGATTGTTTTAAGATTAGTTTCAAGCTCTTCGTAGATTTGACCAATTGATTTTTCTCGTTCAGCAACATCATAAACACCTGTAACCAAATCATTAAATTCAGGAACAAACTTACCTAGTGTTTTAAATAGTGGACTGTCTGCAACTGCTTTGGCTTCGTTTTGATATACTTCATTAAACTTAAACACTTGATCTTTGGTAAGTGTTCCTGTTGCTGACATCTGTTGATGCAACTGTTGAGCACTCATTCCTGATTTCTGTAGGAAAGCCATAGCCTTCATACCTTCTTCAGAAGTTGCAGTACCTGTTGCTAGAATTTCTTTAAGACCTTGTTGGTGCTGTTTTGGAATGGTCTGCATCAACAGTTCTAGCTGTTTCTGACCATCAGCATCTAGGCTTCTCAACATCGTACGATATTGAGCATCTGCCATTCTTGCGTCTTGTTCTGCTTGAAGTGCTTCTTTGGTTTTACCTGTTAACTTAGATACAGCATCTAAGTTCTTTAAGTATTCGTATGTGCCTGCACGTAGTTGTGCATCTGTTTGTCCTTGTAGTCTACCACCTTTAGCAAGTAGTTGTGAGTATTTTAAGAAACCTTCGTTGATCTGCTGTGTTCCATAACCTAATCTGTTTAGATCCTCAAACGCAGAAGTCTTTCTAAATTCTTTACCAAATTCCTGTAATCGTTTAGCACCAGCATCTGTGCTGCCGCCCAAGAACATTAATGCTTCGCCGTTGCCCTTCATTATTCCTGTGAGCTCACTCATTTGTAAGCCCATAGATCCAGCAGCCTGGACAACTCCATTCATGTTGCCGCCGAAGTTAGCACCAACTTGTGCAGCTTCTTGGAATGCTGTTCTTGTTTTATCTAATGAAGCAAGTGTAGGACCAAATGCCGCAGCAACTACTTGTAGTCCTTTTCCAATACCAGGGATTTGCGCTCCGACTGTATCTAGTGCAGTTCCGGCACCGGCTAGCGAACCATCTAAACCTGCTAAGGTGCTGTTAACAGTAGAAATACGTTTAACAACATTGATAGCACCGTCGGCTAGACCACCTAATACGCCAATGGTTTTTGTAATAGCGCCTGCAAAACCGCCATTCAAATTCTTGGCAGTTTTACTAGCTGCGGAACCTAAATTAGCTACATCTGCACCAGATCTTTTGGTTGTTTTACCAAATTGTTGATTTGATTTAGTAGCAGCAATTGAAGCAGCGCCTAGACCGGTCACTGCTGCCGCAGTAGCTGGATCTATACCGCCTTGTTTCGCTGATAAAGCCGATAAAATCTTTTGCAGCGTAATTTCAGTCGCGGCATTATTAAGCAGAATCTCTTGATCGCCCAGTTGTCCTGTTACTTCAGCCATTTATTTTAAATCCCAGAAATATACGCACATAAATACTCATAGCAATTGCTTTTATAATTATTATTTATCGGAGATAAAAATGGAAGAAAATTTGGAACTACCAAAGGTTGAAATAGCTGGAAACACACAGCCTATGGCAAATACTCAGCCTAAAGCTAGTCCGCTTTCCAATTATTATAGACAGCCTAAGATTTATGTTTCATTGCCTAGCAACGGTGAATTCTATCCAGAAGGTAGTCTTGATAAAAGTGAAGATGGAAAATATGCTGTGTATTCAATGACAGCAAAAGACGAATTAATGCTAAAGACGCCAGACGCATTAATGAATGGACAATCAACTGTTGATGTTATTCAAAGTTGTATTCCTGCAATTAAAAATGCATGGAATTTACCATCACTCGATCTTGATGCTTGTCTTGTTGCTATTAGAGTAGCAACATATGGCGAAAAGATGGATATTGATACTAATTGTCCAAAATGTAACGAAGAACTACGTTTTGAAAAAGATCTAGCAGACTGGTTAGGAACAGTAGCCAACTATCGCTATCCAACAGTTATTCAACACGGTGAATTGGTTTTTCATATTGAACCACTGAGTTACAGACAAGTAACAAAAGCGGGACTAATGAAAATAGAACAAGAAAAGATCTGGAATATTGTAAACAGTACAGAACTTACTGATGAAGAAAAGTTAGATCAATTCGGAGTATCGTTTACAAAGTTAACAAAATTTACAGTAGATGGTATTGTAAAATTGGTTAGAAAAATTGATACACCACATGGATCTGAAGAGAATAGAGATGAAATTGAAAAATTTATTACTCAAGGTCCAAAAGAAATGTTTGATGCACTTAATGAAAAATTAACTTCGGTGAAAGATGATCTTGCACTGACGTTAAAAGGCGCAAAGTGTTCAAATTGTGAAAACGTATTTGACGTTGGTATCACAATGGATCAAGCGGATTTTTTCGTCGCAAGATCTTAACCAAACCTTTGCCGGAGATCTTGCAAGAAGTCAAGAAGATAGACAAACAGGCAAGGGACATGAAAAAAGACCTACTTCGTATCTGTTGGTACATGAGAGGTATGTCTTATACTGATGCTGTGATGTTGGGTCACGAAGAACGTGAACTTATCGGTGAGTTAATTAAAGATAATCTTGAAACAACTAAAAGAACCGGGCTGCCTTTCTTCTAGGCAGCTAACAATTTCTTAGCACTTTCAATTCCTTCAGGTCCTAGTTTTTTAATTTGATCAGCAATCTTTTGTAAATCTACAGCGCCAACAGCAGCACCTGCGGCAGCGGTTGCTGCATTCGATCCACCTTGCTGTGCATTATCTGGTGCGCCTACTGGATTACCTGTTGCGGCTATATTTTTTTCTGCTGATTGATCTGGGCTTCCTGATCGTGTACTAGGAACAGGTTTGCCGTCAGGTGTAGTCATGTTTGCTACCTGAGCAGGGAAATTACCACCTGGTCCATCTGGATCAACTTCTACATATTTGTCAGCATCGTATTTTCCAATACTGCCTGATGTAGTTGTTGCAGGAATTTCTTTTCCTTTTCGTGTTTTAACAACAACTTTAGTTCCTGGTTTAACTGCTGGGTTTGGATTTCCTTCTGCACCTGCTGTTGCTTTTTCAGGATCAGCAACATTGTCATCTTGATTAGCTGCTGCATCTGTTCCGGTTGCTGTGTTATCCTGTGCAGGTTCATCTGCACCTGGTACTGCGGCATCGCCGCCTGCATCACCTGCGGTAGCATCTGTTGGAGCACCTGCTGTGGTATCTGTTTTTTCAGCATCTGAGTCAGCGTCAGCATCTGGTGCGTCTACTTTAGGTGGTTCAATTTTCATTGAGTCGTATGTGCCTTTGATAACATCGTCATTAACACCTAGACTTTTAATTACATCATAAACTTCATCTGAATCTGTAGGCGATCCTGCTTTTTTCCAAGCAGACAATAGTTTTTCTGCTGTTACTTTATTTGTAAGTTGCTTGCCTGCACCTTTCAACGCACCGCCTACTGCTGCTGCACCTTTGGCTACTCCTCTGCCTAAACCCTGTAATGCACCTTTAACTCCGCCTGTGAGTTCGTCTAGTTGTTGATGTCTTACAGCATCAAATACACTTTCATACATTAATTTGTTTTCAAGCATATGATCATTTACTGTTGCAATCTTGTTGAACAACAAGTAGACCTGTCCTTCAGAAAGTTTACGTCCTGTGTAAACACGGCTTGCCATTTGAGGTTCACCTGCTTTTGCAGGTGCTTCTCCAGCACCAACGACCTTTTTATCTTGCATTGCTGCACTCATCGCAACTGCTGTTGCTGCTGCACCGATTGATTTAGCAAGGTCCTGTTTGAATGTATCAACTACTACACTAATGCCCGCTTTGGAATCAGCAGATACTCCAGTATATTCATTCATAAACTGAAATAATTTTTCAGTGTCTTCGTCTGATAAGTTTGCTTTATCGATGGCATCCCATACTGGATGAGTTGGTTGAGTAGTGACTTCTTGTACTGCAAATACTGGATCACCATTAGCATCAACACCTTCAACTGTAACTGAACTTGTAAACGAAATTGGCGGTTCAATGCCTCCTACGCTTGTGCTAACTGTTGATTTAAATTGATCGCCTACTTTTATTTCTGCACCATCTGGTAGTGTTGTTGTTCCTAGTTCAGGAGCGTCACCTGTCCAGGCCGAAGCACTTGAAGTATTTGCTGAAATGTTTTGCCCCATAAATTGTGCATCAGCCATTCCTTTTTCCATCTGGAACATCTTTTGCAACTGGTCAGAATCAATACCTTTTGATTCTGCCCACTCTTTTACTTCTGGGGAAATATCTGGTTCTGTGTCAAAGTTAATGCCTGCTTTTTTAAGTTGATCTGCACTTACAGGTTCTGCTTTAACCGTTTCAACCGTTGAAGCATCTGTAGCACCACCGTCGGGCGTGCCTGCATCTTGATCACCGTAATCACCATCATCGCCTGGTAATTCTGTTTTGTCAACTCCAACGTCAGTTGTAGTTGTTGTGTCTCTTGCTAGATCCGAACCTTCAAGGCCAGCGTGATCTGCTAGTGCATCTCTACCGCCTAGATCATTAATTTTTGCACTTATTTCTTCAAATTCTGCTTGGAATACTTCTAGTTCTTCACCTGAAACATTTTTAAGTGCTGTTTCTAGTGCATTCTGTGTTTTAAGTAGATCTTCTGCTGCTTCAGGTGCAAGGTTTTCAATGCTCGTGGCTTTCATTCCTTCCAACGCACCTACATCAATTGACTGTCCGTCACTGGCAATAAGTGTTTGTGCAACATCTGGATCAACTAGATCACCAATCAGTTCAATACCACCACCAGCAAGAGCACCAACTGCACCTGTTGTTGCTGACTTACCAATTGCTGTAGAAAGGTCCTTGCCTTGTAGAATATCTTTTGTAGCACGACCAAGGAAACCACCTACTAAACCGCCTAGTGGTCCTGCTGCTAGTGCGGCCGCTGCTGTTAGAATTGCAACCGCAACACTTGCTTTGCCTGGATTTGCTTTTGCCCAGTCGCTGACTACTTTTACGGCACTTACTACTTTTGAATCCTTTTCGCCAATTTTTGCTTTTAATTCTTTAAACTTGGCATCCATATTTTGAACTGGACCTGCACTCTTAATTGCAGCACCTAGTTTGTCAATTTCTGCTTTAATTGCACCTGCTGTATTCTTAACAGCATCTGTGCCTTTACCTATTGCTGTTCTATTTCCGCCTGCGGCAGTTGCACCTTGTTCAACACTAGTAAATACCTGTTTGATTTGATCTGGAGATAGCATTGCTTCTAGAACAATACGTTCAACGTTGCTTACAAAAGGATCAATTACCTTTTGTTCTAGCAATAGCATATCAGGATCATTCCATCCTTCTGTAATATATCTTTTTTGTATCTGTGATAATCTCATGTTATAGCATCTTCAATAGTTGTTGTTTGTCTCTACCTGGCAGTGCTTCAAGTTGTTTTCTAAGTTCTGGTGGTAATGCTGCACCTGGTTCAGCAAATGCTCTACCTACTGCTGAGCCTGCTGCCTGAGCTGCACCTTTGAATCCACCTTGCTGTGCATTATCTGGTGCAACACCTGTGCCGTCATCAGTGCCACCACCTTCATCACGTTCAATGCCCTGTTGAACTGCTGCCATAAAAATTCTATCTAGTTGTCCGCCGGACAGTACTGCGTTGGCATCTTCAAAAATCCAAGTTGCTTCACTCCAATCAATTGATTGATTTACCACTTGTTTGTTTGCTGGTTGTGCTACTTTTTTATTTTTAGCACCTTTGATAGCAATGTTTGAATTATCTGTTGCAGTATTCTGCGCATCAGGTTGAGGTTTTTGCTGTGCTTGTGCATTACCTTGCGCATTTGGATCTGCTGCGGGTTGCTGTTGTGCTTTTGCCGCTGCTACACCTGCTTGAGCTCCTGCTACAGCACCTTTTGCAACATTGCTAACACCTTTTGCCACAGCACCTACGCCCTTAGCAACACCTTTGCCAACTGCGGCAACGCCTTTTGCCGCGCCAGCGGCTGCGGTTCCGACCGCGGCGCCCATTTTTTGACCGGTAGTAACCTTGGTCATTTCTTGTTCTGCTGCGCCTGTGGGATATCTTTCTTGTTTTAGGAAATTTATAACTACTTGTGGAGTAGGCTCTTTGCCAATTTTACCGAGATATGTGTCAAACTTCTTCTTAAGCCAGTTGGCTTCTGCACCAGCATCAAGTTTTCCCTGTGCTTTTCTACCTGTAGCACCCGGAACAAATGTTTTCATCTTAGTTCCTAGACGTGATAGCATTCCTGAAGGTGCTTCGTCTAGATTATGATTTGAAGATATCTCATTAAAACGCATTTTCAATCCTATTAATTTTTATAATGTTATTTATTTTCGTTTACTCGGAATAAGTGATCTAACGATCACTTGCGTTTTCGCTAACGCTCAACGCCTTTTTCCATCTAACAATTGCGAAGCAATTTTAGCATCATCTAGATTGTATGGTCACAATTAGCCCGTTGCCGGGCCAAAGTGTGAATTTTGAACATCATCTGAGTTCGCACAGTCACAATAGCATTAGAACTACAAGATTGTATAATTTACAATATTTTACACAAAATTCTAATATATTTTGTATATTGTACAACCTAGCGCAGGCGGTTATC